>OHFG01001313.1_pt1 | contig 11735 bp, 5 predicted proteins | sample 1567411 | NCBI WGS metagenome assembly OHFG01 (sample SAMEA3879563, study PRJEB24766) | human gut metagenome | biome: human-associated habitat; feature: feces | place: USA | collected 1985/1987
TTATTAATAATTATTAAGATTTGTTTGTGTTAAAATATAGAGTGCTAGTAGTAGCGTGATAAGGGGATATGTTGATATGAAAGAAAAAGGAAATCGTATAAAGGGAATGGACGGATTGCGTGGTATTGCGATTATTGGAATTACGCTATTTCATATGTTTCCTAACGTGTTTAAAGGTGGGTATCTAGGGGTTGTTTTATTTTTTGTTTTAACTGGTTTTTTAATGGTTATCACAAATAAGAAAAAAATGGAGAACATGGAGTTTTCTGCTATCAAATTTTATATATCAAGAATAAAAAGATTGTATCCACCATTGTTGGTAATGGTTTTTACAACTTTAGGTGTTTATTTCTTTTTGGCTAATGATAGTTTGCGTGGAATGAAGATGCAAGTATTAAGTATATTTGCGGGTTTTAATAACTTTTGGCAGATTTCACAAAGTTTGGATTACTTTACTAGAATTGCGAATACTTCACCATTTTCTCACTTATGGTTCTTGTCTATTGAAATGCAGTTTTATTTGATTTTTCCGCTTTTATTATTTGGATTATATAAGTTGGAAGAAAAAAAAGGAAATTCGAATACAATCAAGATAATGCTTGGAGTCACTGTTGCTTTTGCGTTAATAATGCCAATACTTTATTTATGTAAAGTGAATGTCACAAGATTGTATTATGGAACGGATACTCGAATTTATGCATTGTTTGCGGGTATGCTTTTGGGTTGGATATATACAAAGGAAGAAGAAACGAAAAAGAATTTTTGCATTTCACTTTCATTGATAGTTATATTAGTGGCTTCTTACTTTATTTTTGATGGTAAAATGCCAATTGTATATTTATTGGTGTTAACACTAACGACAATTTTGTCTATGTTCTTAATTGAGAAAACGGCAAATAGCTCAGTTTCGTTGGATGTGCCTATATTAGATTGGATTGGTAAACATAGTTATGAAATTTATTTGTGGCAATATCCAGTCATTTATTTGTTTCAATATAAGGATTGGAATAAACATTTCATCATATATTTAGTTGAATTTGTAATTTTGATTGCACTTGTTGTATGGACAAATTATTTCTTAAAGGTGTTTAAATATAAACAAATCAAACCAAAATTTCAAAAAGCCGTGTTGGCTTGTGGAATCGTTGGGTTTGTATTTCAGGCCACAGGTGTTATTGCTTTAGCAACTTCAAAAGAAGTGGATTCTAGTGCGTTGCAAAAACGTATTGCTGAAAATGAAGAAGCTATCAAGAATAAGAAAAAGAATGCAAAATCAGATGGCAAAATGGAAAAGGCTAAAAATGTAGATTATAGTCCTAGTGGAAATTCACAGAAAGTATCGGATAAAGGTTTATTCTGTTTGGGAGATTCCGTTATGTTGTCAGCATATACAAATATACAAGCTGTTTATCCAGATGCAACTGTCGATGCAGCTGTTTCGAGACAAATGTCACAAGCACCAGATGTTTTGCGTTGGTACGAGTCAAAAGGGGCTGTGCATAATACAGTTGTGATGTCACTAGGAACAAATGGGGTATTGGATGAGAGTACGGTTGAACAAACATTAGAAATGATTGGTTCAGATAAATCTATTTTCTGGGTCAATGTATATGCACCTGGGGTTGAATGGGAAGCTAGCAATAATCAATATCTGAAGGAATTGGCTAAAAAGCATTCAAATATTACATTGATTGATTGGAATTCTTATATTTCTCAGCATACAGATTTATTAGAAGAGGATGGAATACATCCGATGGAATCAGGTGCTGATGCATATGCTCATTTAATTCAAGAAAAAATTAATGAGGTTATGCAAAAACAAAAAGAGATTGAAGAAAAAGCGAATAAATAAAAAGACTGCAGAGGAATTAATCTTCTGCAGTTTCGTTTTTATAATTGTCTAAATCGTTTGGAAAATTGATCTTATTTAGTTTTTTGATACTTAGTTCAATTGAAACATCAATATCAGCACTCGCATCATCAACGGTTTGTGTTCCGGTAAAGCTTAAAATCATGTGTGAGATTTTTTCGTTTTTGATGGTTGCAACAAGTGTAGCATGATCTAGTTTAACGGATCCCATGTTATCGAGTAGTGTTGCTAATTTGCTTGTATTGACTTTAAATGTGTAGGTATCATTTTCTTTTTTAGAGGAATCAAATAATTTGCATAATTGATCGTCAGTTAAATCTAGAAATGGGTTGTATGTATTTAATTTTGAATTCTTTTTAAGTCCGATCTTATCGACTGTACTTTGGGTTTTTGTACCCATAGAATTTAAATATGTTTTTCCATCTTTAATGTAAAAGTTTAAAAAATTATCTTTCACATGATCGCCTGCAACTAAACCTATTGAAGTAGCAACTTGTAGATCTTCTTTTTGAAGAATTTGTGCATCAATATTCATTTTTGAATCTTTCATATCCAATGTTCCACTGATTTGGGCGCTTTTTAGATTTAATGTATTACCTAATGCATCAAAGAATGTAAGGATGTCATCATTATTTTTTGAGTTTGAACATCCTACAAGGCTAAGCGATAAAAAACAAGTTATAATTAGGGTTAAAATTTTTTTCATTCGGAACTCCTTTAAACGTTTATATTGTATGCACAATTAGAAGGAATGTCAAAATGGATAAATGAAAAAGCACCTACTTTGTGCAGGTGCTGAAAAAGGATAGGCAATATTTATAACTCATTTTTTAAATTTTGTCAAGTTTTTATTGACATTTGGTGGTTTTACTAGTAGTATAATAAATTGCATAATAGTGTGAGTTTTCAGGTGAAAACCACCTAGTATAGTACAAATTCGAACGAAAGGATGGCATGCATGGACAACAACAAAGCATATCGTATTGTCTCGTGTGGAAAAAAATCTTCCCGCCGAGATTACTCAAAGGTTAGTGGTAAATTAGAGTTACCTAATCTTGTCGAAATCCAGACAGATTCATTTAAATGGTTTACGCAACAAGGTATCCAAGAAGTATTTGAAGAAATCTATCCAATTGAAAACTATGGAAAAAACATTCGCTTAAATTTCCTTCGTTATCATTTTGAAGAACCAAAATATAACGCAGAAGAATCTATGTATAGAGAATGCAACTTTGCAGCACCTCTATATGCAGATATGGAATTAGAAGTTACAGACTCAGAAACTGGGGAAGTTGTAACTAAGAGTGAAGAAGTATATTTAGGGGATTTCCCTTTAATGACAGAAACTGGTACATTCATCATCAATGGTGCAGAACGTGTAATCGTTAGTCAGATCGTACGTTCTCCAGGAGCATATTTTGCGGACAGTTATGATGAAAAAACTGGTAAACAAAACTATAGCTGTGAATTAATTCCAAGTCGTGGTACTTGGTTAGAGTTTATGACTGAACAAAAGAAAACTACAAACGGACGTTTAATTAATGTTTCTATTGACCGTCGCCGTAAAGTATTATTCAGTATTTTATTCAAGGCGATTGGTATGTCTTTGAATATCGGAGTGAACGAAGATACTCACGATACATCAATGATGGAAACATTCCTTCGTGCAATGGGACGTAACTGGTCTGATGTAGCTACAGATGCAGAAGATCGCGAATACATGAATATGTATTTGTTGTTGTATACTGCTTTCTTCGGTAAATATGAAGAAATCGAAAACACTTTATTGAACGATAAAGTAAAAACAACGCAGGAAGCGTTACTTTCTTTCTATGAAAATCAAAGAAGTGATGAAATCCCTACATTAGATGGATCAATCACTTTGATGCAAGCTAAATTCTTTGATCACCGTCGTTATGACTTGACAAAAGCTGGTCGTTATAAATTACGTAAGAAATTAAATGCGATTGATCGTATGGCAGGTATGACACTTGCTCATGATATTGTTGATGTAAATGGCAACGTATTCATGGAAAAAGGTACTATGGTTCACCGTGATGAAAGAAATGCATTACGTGAAGAATTGGCTAAGGGTACTTATTGTGTCGCTTATCCATTCCGCTCAGAATTCCATGAAGAAGATATCGTTTCAATTCCAACAAGCTGGACTACAGGATTAATTGGTCGTGTATTAGCTAGTGATGTTGAAACAGAAGATGCTTGTTTAGATGTTGGTACAGTATTAACTGAACAAGATGTTTTAGCAATCCAAAAGGCTGTTGAAAATGTTGATATTTTTGCAGGATTGTTTGCACAACCAGTTAAATTAACAGCCGAAAATATGGATTCTGTATTTAACTATGGTCAACGTTTATATGCTCTTGGACGTTTAACAAATGCTCAAGGTGAAGATATTGTTGATGCAGATATGGAATTAGTTGCGAACCGTTATATGGTTGGTGTAAGTCCAGATGCTATCGATAGTGATGTTGAAACACAAGTTAAACAACGTGCTTTAAGTGAAGATATCACAGCATGGTTGATTGGTGCATGTGTTCAAGAATTATATATTATTGACAATAATGGGGATGAAGTCCGTATTGCTGGAAATGACCCATTCGCAAATAAACACACAATTACAGTTTCAGATATGTATGCATTCTTCTCATATAGCTTAAACGTTATGGAAGGTGTAGGAACAACAGATGATATCGATATGTTAGGTAACCGTCGTATTCGCTCTGTTGGTGAATTGATTCAGAACCAGTTCCGTATTGGTTTATCTCGTATGGAACGTGTCGTTAAAGAACGTATGTCAATTCAAGAAATGGATAGCTTAACTCCTAGAAAATTGACAAACATTCGTCCTTTGACAGCTGCAATTAAAGAATTCTTCTCTAGTTCACAGTTATCACAGTTCATGGATCAACAAAACCCTCTAGCTGAGTTGACAAATAAACGTCGTATTTCAGCCTTAGGTCCAGGTGGTATCAGTCGTGACCGTGCAAGTTTCGAAGTACGTGACGTTCACAACTCTCACTATGGTCGTATTTGTCCAATCGAAACGCCAGAAGGGCCAAACATCGGTTTGATCAATAACCTAACTACATATGCTCGTATCAATGAATATGGATTTATTCAAACGCCTTACCGTAAGGTAAATGCGGATGGTACTGTTAGTGAAGATACAGTTTACTTAAGCGCAGATGAAGAAGCAGATTATGTAATCGCTCAGGCCAATGAGGTTCGCGATGGTCATTTAGTAAATGAACGTGTTGTAGCTCGTAAGGCTGGTGAAACTATCATCGCTGATCGTAACGAAGTAGAACTTGCCGACGTCAGTCCAAAACAGATTGTATCTGTAGCGACTGCCTGTGTCCCATTCTTGGAAAACGATGACGCGTCTCGTGCCTTAATGGGTGCCAACATGCAGCGTCAGGCCGTTCCATTATTAGTTCCTCATTCACCTTATGTAGGTACTGGTATTGAATATAAAATTGCTAAGGATTCAGGTGTTGGTATTGTCGCAAAACAAGATGGTGTAGTTGAATATGTAGATGGTTTGCGTATTGTAGTTAAAGATAATGAAGGTGAAAACCACACTTATCAATTACGTAAGTTTGCTCGTTCAAACGCAAGCACTTGTATCAATCAACGTCCAATTGTAGAAGTTGGTGAAAAGGTTGAAAAAGGCGATATCTTAGCTGATGGTCCAAGTATGCAAAATGGAGAATTGGCTTTAGGTCAAAACGTTGTTATTGCATATACAACATGGCATGGATATAACTACGAGGATGCCATCATCATGTCAGAACGTATGGTTAGTGATGATGTATATACTTCAATCCACGTAGAAGAATATGATATTGACTGTCGTGAAACTAAGTTAGGTCCAGAAGAAATCACTCGTGATATTCCTAACGTTGGTGAAGCAGCAGTTCGTAAGTTAGATTCAAATGGTATCATCATGGTGGGTGCCGAAGTTAAAGAAGGAGATATCTTAGTTGGTAAGGTTACTCCAAAAGGACAAAGTGAAGTTAGTCCTGAAGAAAAATTATTATTGGCAATCTTTGGTGAAAAATCACGTGAAGTTCGTGACAATTCATTGAAAGTACCTCATGGTGGTGCTGGTATTGTTCATTCTATTCGTGTATTTAAACGTGGAGATGGATCGGATCTTCCTCCTGGAGTAAATATGCGTGTTAAAGTATATATCGTTCAGAAACGTAAGATTTCTGAAGGTGATAAGATGTCTGGTCGTCACGGTAACAAAGGTGTCATCTCTAAGATTTTACCTATCGAAGATATGCCATTTATGGCTGATGGACATCCAGTTGATATCTTGTTGAACCCATTCGGTGTACCTTCACGTATGAACATCGGACAGATCTTAGAAATCCACTTAGGTTACGCTGCTCGTAAATTAGGTGTTAAATTCTCTACTTCTGTATTTGATGGTTTATCAAATGAAGACTTACAAGATGTAATGCGCGAAGCAAGCATGACTGTCGATGGAAAACAGGTATTATATGATGGTCAAACTGGACAACCATTCGATGAACGTATTAGTGTCGGTGTAATGTACATGATCAAGTTGGCTCACATGGTTGACGATAAACTACATGCTCGTGCTACAGGTCCATATTCTTTAGTTACTCAGCAGCCATTGGGTGGTAAAGCTCAAAATGGTGGTCAAAGATTTGGAGAAATGGAAGTTTGGGCATTGGAAGCATATGGTGCTGCCCACACATTACAAGAAATCTTGACAATCAAATCGGATGATATTCAAGGTCGTATCAAGACTTATGAAGCCATCATTAAAGGTAAAGATATTCCAGAACCAGGTGTTCCAGAATCATTCCGTGTATTGATGCACGAATTACAAGGTTTAGCAATCGATATTCGTTTGTTAGATGAAAACAATAACGAGGTTGACATCACATTAGATGATGATGACCAGGACGTTCATCCAGCTCAACCTTTACCAGAACAAACACAAAAGGAAGAGCTAGTAGACGATATTGAAGAAGAAAATAACGAAGAAGAGGAGGCGTAGTATAAAATATGAGTATTAACAATTTTGCCTCGATTCAGGTTCGCTTAGCGAGTCCAGAAACGATTTTAAAATGGAGTCATGGTGAAGTAACAAAGCCTGAGACAATTAACTATCGTTCACAAAAAGCAGAACGTGATGGTTTATTCTGCGAACGCATTTTCGGTCCAACTAAGGACTGGGAATGTGCTTGTGGTAAATATAAAAAAGTACGTTTTAAAGGTGTTGTATGTGACCGTTGTGGTGTAGAAATCACAAAAGCAAGCGTAAGACGTGAGCGTATGGGCCACATCCACTTAGCTGCACCAGTAGCTCATATTTGGTACTTACGTGGTATTCCTAGCCGTATGGCATTGTTGTTGGATGTAACACCAAAACAATTGGAAGAAGTTGTATATTTCGTAAGCTATATTGTTACGGATCCAAAAGAATCTGGTTTAGCTTACAAACAAATTCTTTCTGAACGTGAATTCCGTGAAAACCAAGCTATTTATGGTTCAACAGGATTTACAGCTCAAACAGGTGCTGAAGCCGTACTACGTTTATTACAAGATGTTGATTTAGAATCTGAATATCAAGAAGTACAGGATGCGCTTGAAAAAGCACAAGGTGAAAAACGTAAGAAATTAATCAAACGTTTGGATACAATCAATGCATTCCGTAATAGTGAAAACTTACCAGAATGGATGATTCTGACTAACATTCCGGTAATACCACCTGATTTACGTCCAATGCTTCAATTGGATGGTGGTCGTTTTGCGACAAGTGATTTGAACGACTTATATCGTCGTGTTATCACTCGTAACAATCGTTTACGTAAATTGTTAGATTTGGGTACTCCAAATATTATCGTTCAAAACGAAAAGCGTATGTTACAGGAATCTGTAGATGCTTTAATTGACAATGGTCGTCGTTCAAAACCAATTACAGGTGCTGGTGGACGTGCATTAAAATCATTGTCTCATTCATTAAAAGGTAAACAAGGTCGTTTCCGTCAGAACTTATTAGGTAAGCGTGTTGACTTCTCTGGTCGTTCTGTAATTGCCGTTGGACCAGATTTGAAAATGTACCAATGTGGTATTCCACGTGAAATGGCAGTTAACTTGTTTAAACCATTTATCATTAATGAAATCGTAAACCAAGGATTAGCACAAAATCCTAAAAATGCAGAAAAATTAATCGAACGTCGTGATCCTCGTATCTGGGACGTTGTTGAAACTGTAATCGACGGATATCCTGTATTAATGAACCGTGCACCTACATTACACCGTTTGGGTATTCAGGCCTTCTTGCCTAAATTAGTAGAAGGACGTGCAATGCGTCTTCACCCATTAGTATGTACTGCGTTCAACGCCGACTTCGATGGTGACCAGATGGCCATCCACGTTCCATTAGGAGAAGAAGCTCGTGCTGAAGCATTAGTTATGATGCTTGGTTCTCACAATATCTTAGGTCCTAAAGATGGTAAACCTATCGTTACGCCAGGACAGGATATGGTTATGGGTAACTTCTATTTAACAATGGAAGAAACAAAAGAAGAATTCTTTGCAGAAGCTAAACACTACGAAGAAGTTGGCTGCCCATTAGAAGCAGCTCACTGGCACCGTTTTGGTGAAAGTGAAGGGCATGTATACACAGATGAAGATGAAGTTATGATGGCATACCAGTCGAAACAAGTTCACCTTCACACTCGTATCGCATTGCCTGTATGCAATATGCATAAAACATCGTTTGATGAAAAACATAAAAATGATTATTTAATTACAACAGTTGGTAAGATTGTGTTCAACTCAATGTTCCCTGAAGATTTCCCATATATTAATGAGGTATCAAAAGAAAACTTTATTAGTACTCCTGATAAATACTTTATTGCTCCAGGACAAAACATTAAAGAATACATCGAAGCTATGCCTTTAGTTGAAGCGGTTAAGAAAAAAGATTTAGGTAAAGTTATTGCCGAAGTCTTCAAACGTTATGATGCGGATCAAACTGCTGAAATTCTTGACCAAATCAAATCTTTAGGATTTGAATATTCAACAGTAGCTGGTATTACAGTTGCCTTGTCAGATATCGAAGTGGCTCCTCACAAAGATGAATATATCGATGAGGGTCGTGTTAAAGCCGATCAGTTGAAACACTTACAACGTAAAGGTATGTTGACAATGGAAGAATGGGAACGTCACTTATCTAAGATGTGGGATGATCAAAAAGACAAGATCGTAACATCATTGATGAAAAACTTGCCTCGTAAAAACCCAATCAACATGATGGCGACTTCTGGTGCTCGTGGTAACGCGTCAAACTTTACTCAGTTAGCTGGTATGCGTGGCTTAATGGCAAAACCTGGCCACGCTAAAGCTGGTGCTGGTGAATATGTACCAACCATCATAGAAGTTCCTATCTACTCTTGTTTCCGTGAAGGATTGAACGTAAGTGAGTTCTTTATCTCGACTCACGGTGTGCGTAAAGGTCTTACAGATACTGCCTTAAAGACAGCCGAATCTGGTTACTTAACTCGTCGTTTGGTTGATGTTGCCCAAGATGTAATTATCAAAGAAGATGATTGTGGTACAGATAAGGGGTACTGGATCGAAACATTAATGGATCGTAAAACAAATTCTGTTATCGAACCATTACAAGATCGTTTAGTTGGTCGTTATTCTAAACAAGATGTAACAGATCCAAAGACAGGTGAAATAATTATTGCGAGTGATGAATTCATCACTGATGAACTTGCTAAGAAAATTGTAGATGCAGGTGTTACAGGTATGTATATCCGTTCTGTATTTACTTGTAAGTCCCGTTTAGGTATTTGTCGTAAATGTTATGGACGTAACATGGCTACTGGTAAAGACGTTGAAGTTGGTGAAGCTATTGGTATCATGGCGGCTCAATCAATTGGTGAACCAGGTACACAGTTAACAATGCGTACATTCCATACAGGTGGTGTTGCCGGTGCCGGTGCAGAAGATATCACTCAAGGTTTGCCTCGTGTTGAAGAATTATTCGAAGCTCGTTGTCCAAAAGGTGTTGCGGTAATTGCTCAGATTTCAGGTGAAATTACTTCAATTGAACGTATTGAAGGAACAATGCGCCAAGAAGTTATTATCACAAACGAACACGAAAGTGTTTCTCATAAAATTAACGCGAACCAGTCTATGCGTCCATGGGTTCAAGTCGGTGCAAAGATTGAAGCCGGTGTTGCGTTGACTGAAGGTCCATTAGATCCAAAAGAATTATTACGTGTTGCTGGTGTACGTGAAGTTCAAGACTATATCTTGAAGGAGGTTAAGAAAGTATACCAAAGCCAAGGTATCGAAATTAGTGATAAGCACTTGGAAGTAATGATCAAACAGATGATGAAGAAAGTAATCATTGTAGATAGTGGAGATACTGATTTAAATGTTGGTGTTCAATTATCATTGAATAACATCACAAAAATCAATCGTAACGCATTGTTAAGCGGTAAAACTCCTGCTACATTCAAACCAATATTATTAGGTATTTCTAAGTCTTCTGTTGAAACAGATTCCTTCTTATCAGCTGCTTCATTCCAGGAAACTACAAAGGTTCTTACAGATGCGACTATTAAGGGTAAAGTTGACCACTTAATCGGTTTGAAAGAAAATGTTATTATTGGTAAGCTGATTCCTGCAGGTACTGGATGCCAGGGAGATCGTCCACAAAATCTAATTGTTGCAGAAAAGGCTAAAGAACTTCGTGACAAACGTATTGCACGTATGAAAGAAGTTCATGATGAAGAGTTCGACAAACTAGTATCTGGCTCTGATGATAGAGATATGATGGATAGTGTAGAAGCTTCAGTAGAAGAATCAATTTTACAAGATGCAGATACTGCAGACAATAATTCAATGGATATCCAATCTGAAGAATAAGAATATAAGGAGTAGGTAGATACCTATTCCTTTTCTTTAGGAGTAAAAATGGAAAAATATTTTAATTTAGGTAGAGCGTATTACACATATTTAAAAAGCAGCACAAAGAAAGATCAATGTACTGTTAGTGTAATATGTGATAATATTGATATTAAACATAACATAATGGATGGCTTATTGTTTTCAGGTGCCTTTATATATGATGGATACCAAGAAAATACAGACGGATCTATCATTGTTTGTGACGGAAACATTTCAGTTTATGGATGTGAATTGCCAGATTTAAAGTATGAGAATTATATATCCAATTCCAATGCCACTATAATAAAAAAGTAGGACAATTGTCCTACAAAATTTGAATATTATTTTTTAAACATGTATCGACCATGTCTTCAGGCCATAAGCTTGCCTGGACTTCTCCGATATGTGCTTTTTTAAGTAGAAGCATACATAGTCTGGATTGACCGATTCCTCCGCCTAAAGTGTATGGTAATTCTTTATTTAGAATGGCTTTATGGAAAGGTAATTCGCATCTTTCCAAACAGTTTTCTTTTTTCAATTGTTCTAATAATGTATCTTCATCCACTCGAATTCCCATAGAAGAGATTTCTAGAGCACTTTGTAGTGGTTCATACCAGAATAGGATATCTCCATTTAGTGTCCAGTCATCATAGTCTGGGGCTCGACGATCGTGTTTTTCATTGTTTGATAATTTATCACCAATTTGCATCACAAATACGCAACCATGTTCTTTTGTGATGGCATTTTCTCTTTCCTTTGCGTTCATATTTGGATACATATCTAATAGTTCCTGAGTTGTGATAAAGAAAATTTCATCAGGTAAATGATTAACTGCCTGAGGGTATTTGTACCAAACTTCATGTTCCATATGCTTGATGACTTTAAAGATAGTACG
>OHFG01001327.1_pt1 | contig 11524 bp, 6 predicted proteins | sample 1567411 | NCBI WGS metagenome assembly OHFG01 (sample SAMEA3879563, study PRJEB24766) | human gut metagenome | biome: human-associated habitat; feature: feces | place: USA | collected 1985/1987
CCCCCGCGCATAAAGCGCGGGGGTGTTTTAAAAGGAGAAATGAATAAGAACCCTTCCTTAAAATCAGTTTTCGTCGCCGTCCAGCTCTTCCGCCTCGGGAGGAGTGTTGGCTACGCAGACCACCTTGGAGCTGTCGTCCTTGAATTTCATTATTCTCACGCCCTGCGTGTCGCGTCCGATTTTGGACACGTCGCGGGCGCGCATACGTATGACCACTCCGTTGTCCGCGATGACCATAATGTCGTCGTCGGGCTCCACAAGTTTGAGATTGACCAGCCTGCCCGTTTTTGCGTTGAACGTGCCCGCCTTTATGCCCTTGCCGGCGCGGCTTTGGAGGCGATAGTCTGTGATGTCGCTTCTCTTTCCGTAGCCGTTTTCGGAAACGGTTATGACCTCGCAGCCGCTTCTTACCACGGTCATGTCCACGACGGCCTCGTCCTTGTCTATTTTCATGCTTCTCACGCCCTGAGCCTCGCGCCCCATAGCGCGCACCTCCTCCTCGGCGAAGCGTATGCACTTGCCCGTGCTGGACGCAATGAGTATTTCGTCATAGCCGCGCGTCAACGCCACACCCACAAGCTCGTCGCCCTCGTTGAGCGATATGGCAATTTTTCCCACCTTGCGTATGGAGTCAAACTCCTGTATGTCCGTCTTTTTGACAAGTCCGCGCTTGGTCGCCATAAACAGATATCCGCGGGCGTTTTCCTTGCGGGGAATAACCGTCGTAACCTTTTCGCCGTCGCCCAGTTGAAGCAGGTTGACAATGGCGCGGCCGCGCGCGGTTTTCTGCGCTTCGGGCACCTCATAGCCCTTTATGCTGTAAACCTTGCCGAAATTGGTAAAGAACAGCAAATCGTCGTGCGTGTTGGTTATGAACATATTCTCCACAAAGTCCTCTTCCTTGGGCTTGTGGGCGGTCACTCCCTTGCCGCCTCTTTTCTGCGCGTGATATTCGTTTACCGGCAGTCTCTTGACGTATCCGAAGTGCGTCATGCTCACCACGACGTCCTCTTTTTCTATCAAGTCGCCTATGTTGATGTCCGAATAATCCAAACTTATTTCCGTCCTGCGCGGGTCGGCGTATTTTTCCTTGATTTCGGACATTTCCGTCTTGATTATGTTTGCTACCTTTGCGGGGCTTGCGATAATGGATTTAAGCTCTTCAATCAGCTTTTCCAGCTCGTTCAGCTCGTTGTGCAGACTTGTGACTTCCAGGATTGCGCCCGCCTGCTTTTCAGTCAGATAAAATTCGTTTATGAGCTTTTCCTGCGCGTCGTAGCGGTCGTCGGACTTTTTGATGATTTCCACCACGCGGTCGATATTGTCCTGCGCTATGACAAGACCTTTGATGATGTGGTGTCTTTCCTCCGCCTTTTCGAGGTCGAACTTGGTGCGGCGGACAATCACCTCCTTCTGATGCGCGATGTAACAGGAAAGTATTTCTTTCAGCCCCATGATTTTGGGCTGTCCGTCGGCAAGCGCCAGCAGAGTTATGCCGTTTGACACCTGCAGCTGCGTGTGCTTGTAAAGCGAATTGAGCACCACCTGCGCGTTTGCCTCTTTTTTTATGTCTATGACTATGCGCATGCCGAAACGGTCGCTTTCCTCGTGAATGTCGCTGATTCCGTCGATTTTTTTGTCCTTGACAAGCGTGGCGATTGTCTTGATGAGCACAGCCTTGTTCACCTGATAAGGCAGCTCCGTCACGACAATACGCGTGCGCGTGCCGTTTGCATATTCCTCTATTTCGGACTTGGCGCGCAGCACCACGCCGCCGCGCCCCGTCTTGTAGGCTATTTTCAAAGCCGCGCTGCCCATGAGAATGCCGCCGGTAGGATAATCGGGCGCAGGCAGATACCTCATCAGCTCCTCAAGCGAAATGTCGGGATTTTCCAGCTGCGCGAGACAGGCGTCTATGACCTCGCCCAGATTGTGCGGCGGTATGTTGGTCGCCATGCCGACGGCAATACCGTCCGCGCCGTTGACAAGTATGTTGGGATAACGGCTGGGCAGCACGGTAGGCTGCTTCAAGGTGTCGTCGAAGTTGGGACAGAAATCCACCGTTTCCTTTTCTATATCCCGCAAAAGCTCGCCCGCGATTTTTGAAAGACGCGCTTCGGTGTATCTCTGCGCCGCCGCGGGGTCTCCGTCTACCGAACCGAAGTTGCCCTGCCCGTCGACAAGCGGGCATCTGACCGAAAAATCCTGCGCAAGCCTGACAAGAGCGTCGTAAACGGCGCTGTCGCCGTGAGGATGGTACTTGCCCAGCACTTCGCCGACAATACGCGCGCATTTTTTCGTGGGCTTGTCGTAAGTGTTGCCCATGTCGTTCATGGCAAACAAAATGCGCCTGTGCACGGGCTTCAAGCCGTCGCGCACGTCGGGGATTGCTCTCGACACGTTGACCGCCATTGCGTAGGCGATAAAGGACTTTTTCATTTCCTCGTCAACCTTGACCTTGATTGAAGTCGCGTTGTCGAGGGCTTTCATATATTCTATGTTGACTTTTTCTTCTTTCTTCGCCATTTGCGCTCTCCCTTAAATATCAAGCTCCTTGACAAGCGTGGCGTTGTCCACGATGAACTGACGGCGCAGCTCGGGCTTTTCTCCCATAAGGACGGTAAAAATTTCGTCCGCCTCGTAAGCGTCGTCCATAGTGACTTGCAACATAATGCGCGACTCGGGATTCATTGTCGTGTGCCACAGTTGGTCGGCGCTCATTTCTCCCAGCCCCTTGTATCTCTGAACCACTCCGCCGCGCCCCACGAGAGCCAGCTTTTCGTTAAGCTCCTTGTCGCTGTAAGCATAGTGGTCCTGCTTGTTTTTGGTGATTTTGTACAGAGGCGGCTGCGCGATGAACACGTGTCCGTTTTCTATCAGAGGGCGCATATAGCGGAAGAAGAAGGTCAAAAGCAAAATTCTGATGTGGCTGCCGTCCACGTCCGCGTCGGTCATACATATGATGCGCTTGTATCTCAATTTGCTTTCGTTGAATTCGTCGCCTATGCCGCAGCCGAAAGCCGTAATCATGGATTTTATTTCCTCGTTTTCCAGAACGCGTCCGAGACGCGCCTTTTCCACGTTGAGAATTTTTCCCCTTAGCGGCAGAATCGCCTGAAAACGGCGGTCTCTGCCCATTTTCGCCGTGCCGCCGGCGCTGTCGCCCTCGACGATATAAATTTCGCTGTAAGCGGCGTTTTTCTCGGTGCAGTCGGCAAGCTTGCCGGGCAGGGTTGTCGTTTCAAACACACCCTTGCGCCGCGTAAGCTCCCTTGCGCTGCGCGCCGCCTCCCGCGCCCTCTGCGCCGAAATACACTTGATGATAAGCTCCCTCGCCTCTTTGGGATTTTCTTCAAAATAAGTGCCCAGCTCGTCGTTAACCACGCGCGCCACGGCCGTGCGCATGGACGCGTTGCCCAGCTTGGTTTTGGTCTGCCCCTCGAACTGCGGCTCGGTCAGCTTTACCGAAACGACGGCAGTCAAGCCTTCTCTGACGTCCTCGCCGGCAAGCTTTTCCTCGTCCTTTAAAAGCCCCAGCTTGTGGGCATAATCGTTGACCACCTTGGTCAGCGCGTTTTTAAAGCCGTCGAGGTGCGCGCCGCCCTCCTCGGTACAGATGTTGTTGGCGTAGGAATAAATAATTTCGTTGTAGCCGTCGTTGAATTGAAGCGCGATTTCCACCTCGCCCTCCTTGACGGATTTGTCGATGTAAACCGTTTCGGTAAAAATCTTTTCCTTTGTGCGGTTGAGATTGTCCACAAACTCGGCAACGCCGCCCAAAAAGCAGAAGGTTTCGCTTTTGGCGCGCCCTTCGCGGTTGTCGGCAAGGACTATGGTTATTCCTTTGTTGAGGTAAGCCACCTCCCTCGCGCGCAGTTTAAGCCTGTCGTAATCCCACAAAACGGTGTCGAAAATTTCCTTGTCCGGCATAAAGGTGATTTTCGTGCCCGTGCTTTCCGCCTCGCCCTTGACCGCAAGAGGCGCCTGAGGCACGCCACGCATATATTTCTGATAATGATGCTTTCCGTCCTGGTCAACCTCGACGACGAGCCACTCGCTCAAAGCGTTGACGCAGGACAAGCCCACGCCGTGCAGACCGCCGCTGATTGTGTAGCCGCCGCCGCCGAATTTGCCGCCCGCGTGCAGCTTTGTAAGGCAAACCTCGACGGCAGACACGCCCTCCGTCTTGTGAATGCCGCAGGGTATGCCCCTGCCGTTGTCCTCAATGGTCAGACTGCCGTCGGCGTTGATTGTGATGTAGGCGTGCGTGCAGTAGCCCGCGAGCGCCTCGTCTATGGAGTTGTCGAGGATTTCCACCGCCAAGTGGTGCAGCCCCTTTTCGTCGGTGGAGCCGATATACATTCCCGGGCGCTTTCTGACGGGTTCAAGCCCTTCGAGCACCTGAATATTTTCTTCGCCGTAATGGTTTTCTGTCGTGTTTTTTACCATATAACCTCCAAAAGGACAACCGAAAGAGCGTTGCTTTGCTGTTTTTATTATTATACCAAATTCCGCCGCCAAAAGAAAGCGTATTGACGCGGATTTTCAAAAAAGTTTTGTCGAATACGTCGTTTAAGCCCTTTGTATTGCGCAAATTCCGTTGCAAACGGCTTTCCGCATATCTCTATCGATTTTGCAATTCGCGTTTATTTTTGCCTTTAAAGGCGTTTCCCGACAAAAAAGGGGAAGAGCGTCGGCTCTTCCCCACTGCGTGTTCGGTTGATTTTCAAACAGCTTTTTCAAGCCCGAAAAAACGCGCCGCGTTGTTTTCGGTAATGCGCTCCGCCTCCGAAAAGGCGATACCTCTAATTGCCGCGATTTTTTCCAAAGTATACCTCACAAACGCGGGACGGTTGACCTTGCCCCTGAACGGTTCGGGCGTAAGATAGGGGCAGTCGGTTTCGCACAGCAGCCTGTTTTCGCCTACCGTGCGGACAAGCTCCGCGCCGCCGTAGTTCTTGAAGGTAATCGCGCCGCCGAAAGCAAAATAAGCGTCGTACTTTTCCGACAGGATTTTCATGATTTCCGCGCTGCCCGAAAAACAGTGCAGCAGCAGTCCGTGCGGAAAGCTCCCTTCTTCGCGGAGAATATCCAAAGTGTCCTTCCACGCGTCGCGCGTATGCAGAACTACGGGAAGACCGAGCTTTCGCGCCAGACTGAGCTGACGGGAAAAGACCTCCTTCTGAACGTCTCTTTCGGACAGGTCGTAATGATAGTCAAGACCTATTTCCCCCATCGCCACAGCCTTGGGATTTTTCGCAAGGCGCACGATTTCCCTTTCAAAAGCGTCGTCGTAGCTTTTCGCGTCGTGCGGATGACAGCCCACGGTGAAAAAAACCTTGGAGCAACGCTCGGCAAGCCGCGCTCCCGCGCGCATGGACGTCAAATCGCAGGCCGCGTTTATCACCGCCGTCAGTCCGTCCCTTTCCAGATTGTCAAGAATTTCCTGCCGTTCCGCCTCGCCGTAGCGCGCGTCGTCAAGATGTACGTGGGTATCCGTCATAGCCGCTCCATTTCTTTAAGCTCTTTGTTCACGTCTATGCGGTTGAAAAGATTTTCTCCTTTTACAACCTCCGTCCCCTCTTTCAGCACTCCGAAACGCGCGTCGGAAAAGTCCTGCGGAAGCTTCAAAGAAAACTTGGCGAGGATTTTTTCCGCAGTGCTCTTCAAAAAGGGCGTAAGCATAACGGCGCACACTCTTATCGCTTCGGCAAGGTTGTACAAAACTGTGCCCAGCCTGTCCCGTTTGCTTTCGTCCTTTGCCAAAAGCCACGGCGTCGTTTCGTCTATATACTTGTTGGCGCGGGAGATGACCTTGAACACCTCAATGAGCGCCTGCTGCGTGCCGAAGTTATCCATATAGCCGGCGTACGTTTCGCGCAGGGCGGATGCCATGGCGATGAGCTCGTCATCGAGCGCATCATGCTCGCGCTCTGCCGGCAGCGTGCCGCCGAAGTACTTGATGACCATGGCGACGGTGCGGCTCAGGAGGTTGCCGAGGTCGTTGGCAAGGTCGGTGTTGATGCGGGAGATGAGCAGCTCGTTGGAGAAGTTGCCGTCGCTGCCGAGCGGGAACTCGCGCAGCAGGTAGTAGCGCAGCGCGTCCACACCGTAGCGCTCGGCGAGCACGACGGGGTCGACGACGTTGCCCTTCGACTTCGACATCTTGCCGCCGCCGAGCAGCAGCCAGCCGTGGCCGAAGACCTTCTTCGGCAGGGGCATACCCATGCTCATGAGCATGGCCGGCCAGATGATGGAGTGGAAGCGCACGATCTCCTTGCCGACCATGTGCACGTCGGCGGGCCAGAACTGATCAAAATCGTTGTACTTGTCGTTCAGGAAGCCGAGCGCCGTGCAGTAGTTGAACAGCGCGTCGACCCAGACGTAGACGACGTGACCGGGGTCAAAGTCGACCGGGATGCCCCAGGTGAAGCTCGTGCGCGACACGCACAGATCCTCCAGACCGGGCTTGATGAAGTTGTTGACCATCTCATTGACACGGCTCCGGGGCTCCAGAAAATCCGTGTCCTCCAGCAGGTGACGCACCCGGTCGGCGTACTTGCTCAGCCGGAAGAAGTAGGCCTCCTCCTCGGCGTCCGTCACCTCACGGCCGCAGTCGGGGCATTTGCCGTCCACCAGCTGGCTCTCGGTCCAGAAACTCTCACAGGGCTTGCAGTACTTGCCCCGGTAGGTCCCCTTATAGATATCCCCCTTGTCATACATTCTCCGGAAGATCTTCTGGATGGCGGCCACATGATAGTCGTCGGTGGTGCGGATGAACCGGTCGTTGGAGATGTTCATCAGCTTCCATAGGTCGAGGATCCCTCTGGGGCCCTCCACGATCTCATCCAGAAACTCCTTGGGGGTCTTGCCTGCGGCCTTGGCCTTGTCCTCGATCTTCTGGCCGTGCTCGTCGGTGCCGGTCAGGAACATGACGTCATAGCCCTGCATCCGCTTATAGCGGGCCATGGCATCGGTGGCCACGGTGCAGTAGGTGTGTCCGATGTGGAGCTTGTCGGAGGGGTAGTAAATGGGGGTAGTGATATAGAACTTCTTCTTTTCCATGGGTGGATATCTCCTTTTCCGCCGTCCCGAATGGAAGGACGGCTTAAAATTACAGGCACAGAACCGCCACCGTCCGGGCAAAGAAAAAGCGCCGCAGCGGCGCACGGAGCCACGGGCCGGGACGATAGACACGTTCAGTTTATCCCATGCCGCCCGGTCTGTCAACCGCTTTGTTGCTTTTCCCGCGGAAACACGGTATAATATCAGAAAATCCCGCCGAAAACAGGAGGAATCCCCTATGAAGCTGGTAAGCTGGAACGTCAATGGCCTGCGGTCGTGCCTGACCAAGGGCTTTCTGGAATATGTGAAAAACGAGGACCCGGACATCCTCTGCCTGCAGGAGACCAAGCTCCAGCCGGAGCAGGCGGTGTTCGATCTGGAGGGCTATCACCGCTACTTTCACTCCGCCGATAAAAAAGGCTACTCCGGCACGGCGGTGCTGACCAAGGAGGAGCCCCTGTCCGTCACCTACGGTTTCGGAGAGGATATCCACCGCCACGAGGGACGGGTCATCACGGCAGAGTACCCGGACTTCTATCTGGTGTGCTGCTATACCCCCAACAGTCAGGACGGGCTGAAGCGGCTCCCCTACCGGATGCAGTGGGAGGACGATCTGCGGGCGTATCTTCTGGAGCTGGACGGGAAAAAGCCCGTGGTGTACTGCGGCGACCTGAACGTGGCCCATCAGGAGATGGACCTGAAAAATCCCAAGACCAACCGCCAAAACCCCGGCTTCTCCGACCAGGAGCGAGCGAAAATGACCCGGCTGCTGGAAAGCGGCTTTGCCGACACCTTCCGCACCCTGCACCCGGAGGAGGTCACCTACTCCTGGTGGAGCTACCGCTTCCACGCACGGGAGAAGAACGCCGGTTGGCGCATCGACTACTTCATCGTGTCCCGGCGGCTGCTGCCCCGTGTGACGGACGCCGCCATCCGCACGGAGGTCTACGGCAGCGACCACTGCCCCGTGGTCCTGCAGCTGGACACCTCCTCCGGGCAGGCGTAAGTGCCGCTCGGCTTCCCGCCTGTCAATGCTGGCAAAAAATAAACAGGATTTCCTGCAAAAAAGTGTCGCAAAATGGTGAAAAATGCCATTTACGGAGGTTTTGACCGGTGTTATAATCGATTCGTTAAAAAAAGAGCAAACGATACACGCATACAGGAGGTATGTCTTATGTCTTACAGAATTCTGACCATCGATCCCGGCTCCACGTCCACCAAGATCGGCGTGTTTGACGACGAGAAGATGCTGTTTGAGGAGAACCTGCACCACTCTGCCGAGGAGCTGGCCCAGTTCGAAACCATTCCCCAGCAGGAGACCTTCCGCCGCCGGCTGGTCCTGAAGGTGCTGGAGGAGCACCATATCCCGCTGGAGAGCCTCAGCGCCGTGTGCGGCCGGGGCGGCGTTCTCAAGCCTGTCCACGGCGGTACTTACCTCACCACCGATGCCATGATCGACACCCTGAAAAAGGGTCCCTACGGCCACCATGCCAGCAACCTGGGCGGCCTGCTGGCCCGTGAGATCGGCTCGGCGCTGCACATCCCCTCCTACATCGTGGATCCCCCCGTGGTGGATGAGCTGGCGCCTCTGGCCCGCTACTCCGGCCACCCCCTCATCACCCGCCGCAGCATTTTCCACGCCCTGAACCAGAAGGCCGTGGCCAAGCGCTACGCCAAGGAGATCGGCAAGCCCTATGAGTCCCTGAATCTCATCGTCTGCCACATGGGCGGCGGCGTGTCCGTGGGTGCTCACGTCAAGGGCGAGGTGGTGGACACCGGCAATGCTCTGGAGGGCGAGGGTCCCTTCTCCCCGGAGCGGTCCGGGACGCTGCCCAGCGGCGCACTGGTGGATCTGTGCTTCAGCGGCAAGTATACCGAGCAGGAAATTCGCCGCATGATCACCGGCAACGGCGGTCTGCTGGCCTACACCGGCTCCACGGATATGCAGGAGCTGATGCGCCGGGCCGCCACCGACGCCAAGGTGCAGGAGGTCATCGACGCCTTCCACTACCGGGTCGCCAAGGAGATCGGTGCTATGGCCGCCGCCATGAAGGGGCAGGTGGATCAGATCATCCTTACCGGCGGCATTGCCCACGGTCAGGAGACGGTGGACGCCCTGAAGGGCTACGTCAGCTGGATCGCACCGGTGACGGTGTACCCCGGCGAGGGCGAGCTGCTGGCGCTGGCGGAGGGCGCTCTGCGGGTGCTGCGAGGCGAGGAGACCGCCAAAATCTACGAATAAGCCTTCTCGGGGTCTGCGGCGCTGCCGCAGACCCCGTGTTTTTATATGCATTCCGATGGTCTGTCCATCGCCCTCTTTATCACAAATCAACCGTTTGTGTCAAATTTTGACCGTTTGTGCCAAAGCCGTTGCGGCGGCGGAGGCATCCCGATAGAATATAGATGTTGTAATATGCCCTGCCGATACCGGCAGGCAGGCAAATGGAATTGATAAGGAGATGATCGAATGCACTTGCGCAGTAAGACCGTGCAGCAGCTCCTGTCGGTGATCCTGTCGGTCGTCATGGTCCTGTCCATGCTGCCGATGGAGGTCCTGGCTCAGGAGACGCCGCCGGTGACCACTCCCATGGACCTGACCGCCATCACGGAGGATACCTCCGGCGACGGCTGGTCGTGGACACAAAGCACCAAGACCCTGACCCTCACGGGCCTGACCCTGACGGTCAGCGACGACAGCACCCATGCGCTGATCCTGCCCGACGGGGCCACCATCGATCTGGCCGACGGTACCGCCAGCACCCTCACCGGCGGCAGCAGATCCACCGTATACAGCAGCGGCGAGGTGAAGCTGCGGGGCAGCGGCAGCCTGACGGTCTATGGCCGGGGCTGGCGCAGCGCCACGCTGGATATGTTCATCCCCGGCACGCTGACGGTGGAGTATGACGACCCCGACGGCGGTGCCGTGCTCAAGACCGACGAGGGTACCGAGGGTGCAGCCATCTGCGCCAATGTCACGCTGGATAACGGCATCCTCCGGGCCACCGGTCCGGACTTTGCCTCCGCCGACGACGGCAGCAGCGTCGGCCTCCGGGGCCGCCTCACCACCCACGGCAGCTCCGTGGAGGCCCAGCTCACCGCCCGCACCGGCTATGCCAGCTATGGTCTGTACTTCGACAAGCAGGGCAGTGGCCGGGGCGACACCTGGACCATGGGACTGGGCAAGGTGACCGCCGCCGCAGGCCACGCCCTGAGTCGATACAGCTACGGCCTGTACGTGGATTACAGCTCCGTCAATGCGCTGGAGCTGGACGGCACTCAGCTGACGGCCATGGGCGGCGAGAGTGACCAGTACGGCAGCCAAGGCGTGTTCGCCGGCGAGGAGATCATCGTCAAGAACGGCGCCACCGTCACCGCCACCGGCGGACAGGTCAACAGCTCCTATGAGAGCGTCGGCTTCAATGCCGTCAGCTGGCTCACCGTGTCCGGAGAGAACTCCAAGGTGCTGGGCTACGGCGGCACCTCCGTCAAGGGCGATTCCAAGGGTGTCCGATGCGACAGCCGCTTCACTCTCACCGACGGCTGCGTCTTCGGTCAGGGCGGCGTGTCCTGCACCAGCTCCAGAAATGTGGGCGTCGAGTTCAAGCGTCTCATGATGGAAAGCGGCAAGCTGGAGGGCATCTCCGGCAGCCCCGACTCGTCCTACCAGACCTGGGGCGGCCAGTTTAACGCCTACGGCCTTTACTGCACCGGCACCGCCAAGATCACCGGCGGTGAGCTGATCGGCACCGCCAACGGCACGGACCGGGAACTGGACTACAGCGCCTACGGCTTCTGCGGAAGCAATGAGCTGACCATGAGCGGCGGCACCCTCCGGGCCACCACCGGCGACACCCCTAACGCCAGTTCCGGGACACTGGCGGCCCTCAGCGTGGTCTCCAACAAGTCCAAGACCCAGCTCAGCGGCGGCACCATCTACGCCAGAGCCGGTGTCTCCAACGATGACCGCAGCTACGGGATGCGGATCCTCGGCACCGGCTCTACCCTCACCATGACCAATACCGAGGACGCCGCCCAGCCTCTGAGTCTCTACGTCACCGGCCGGAACACGGCCCTTTACGCCACCGCTCTGGCAGACGGCGGCCTCCTGCCGGAGATCACCGCCTCCTCCGCCTACGATGCAGAGGCCGACACCCTCACTGATGGCTACGCCTTCTCCAACAAGCAATACCGGAAGGACGGCACGGCGGCCCTGTCCCTGTCCGCAGCCGCCTGCCTCCACAGCGCCAGCGATGATACCGGCCTGTGTACCAAGTGCGGCAAGCGGGTATACGAGGCTGTGCTGCTGACGGACGGTGCCGTCACCCAGCGCTATGCCGCCGCCGGCGAAGCCTTCACCGCCGCCCAGACGGAGGAGCATCAGGGCTGCACCCTGCGGCTGCTGACAGATCTCATCGACGACGGCACGCCTCTGGTCCACGACCCGGTAGTGACCATCACC
>OHFG01001347.1_pt1 | contig 11343 bp, 10 predicted proteins | sample 1567411 | NCBI WGS metagenome assembly OHFG01 (sample SAMEA3879563, study PRJEB24766) | human gut metagenome | biome: human-associated habitat; feature: feces | place: USA | collected 1985/1987
ACAAAATCCCGAATCACTAATGTACTTATTGACCCGAATATCCGATCGTATCACTTTCTTTGCCATAATCAAAACTCTATATTTTATCCCAACACTATATGCTCAGCCTCTACCGGCTCATTCAAAAACAAGGTTGCTGCCTCGGAAAACTTTCGAGGCGATTCCGTCGTCAGATAGCGGCAACCTCCCCCTTTCGAGCAACGTCTCTCTATCTCGGGATGCCGTTTCAAGTAATCGTCCAACCTGTCGGTCACCAAAGGTCCTTGCAAGACTACCGAGATAGACGGAGGAAGATAGGCCCTAATTTTGTCGAGTAACAACGGATAATGGGTACACCCCAATACTATCGTATCGATTTCATCGGACTGCGACAAAAGTTCGTCAATATATTTTTTAACAAAATAATCGGCTCCCCTCCCTTGTGCTTCGTTGTTTTCCACCAACGGAACCCACATGGGACATGACTGTCCGTATACCACGAATTCGGGATACATCTTCTTTATCTCCAACTCATAGGAGCCCGACTGTATCGTACCCGGTGTAGCCAAAATCCCGATATGCCCCGTACGCGACAGTTCGGAAAGCGACTCGACTGTCGGACGAATAACCCCTAAAACCCGTTTATCGGGAGCGAGACGAGGCAAATCTTTTTGCTGGATACTACGAAGCGCCTTTGCCGAAGCCGTATTGCAAGCCAAAATAACCAAAGAGCACCCCTTGTCGAAAAGATGGAACACAGCCTGCTTAGTAAATTCATATACGATCTCGAACGACCTCGTACCATAAGGAGCCCGCGCATTATCCCCCAAATAGAGATAATCATATCGAGGCAGGCCTTTGCGTACCTGTTCGAGAATAGTAAGACCTCCGTATCCCGAATCGAAAATTCCGATGGAACCTACATTAGTAGGTATTTTTGTCGCATCCATTATTAGAAGTATAAATATGGAAAAAGGATGATAACGTTCTTATCATCCTTTTCGCAACCCCTCGACGAGGGAATAATTATTTCAATCCCAATTTCGCTTTCACCAACGGAGTCACATCTTCACTGGGTGCTCCCTGATAAATAACGATAGGATAAGCCAAATCAAAAATATAAGTAAATTTACCCTCTGCCCCTACCGACTTAATGGCATCCATCAACTTCTGTTGAATAGGAGCGAAAAGAGCTTCTTGTTGTTTTTGAATATCCTGAGACGCCATTTCCCGGAAACTCTCGATACGAGATTGGGAATCTTGAACCTCCTGCATACGACGAGCACGTATCGTCTCGGGAATCGTATCGCCCAATGCCATATACTCTTTATACTTCTTCGTGAACTCTTCTTGAATTTTTACAAACTCATCTTCATATTTCTTATTAATATCTTGAAGAGTTTGCTCGGCGGTTGCCTTCTCTGGCATCAACATAAAAATCTCCTGAGAGTTAACGGTACCGAATTTAAGGGCTTGTTGCGCTTGTGATACAAAACTCAAAGAGCAAATGCACACTGCGGCGAAAAGAAATTTCTTAATCATACTATAATTTTTTTGTTTCTATACTGTAAGTTATGAATAATGGCACAAAAGTAAGCATTTATTTTGAATATCCTAACTTTGTGAGCACTTCATTACTAATATCTATCTTCGGCGACGCAAAAATAATATTCGGAGAAGAAGCTCTATCGATAACCATCATGTAGCCCTTATCTTCCGAAATCTTCTTAATGGCATTATAAATATCGTCTTGAATAGGCTTCATAAGACTTTCGCGCTTTTTGAACAACTCGCCCTCAGGGCCGAAATACTTACGGCGCAATTCAACGACCTCCGTCTCTTTATCACGGATTTCCTCTTCTCTTTTTACCTTCATTTCCTCGGTAAGAAATACCAAATCCGATTGATAGTTTTTATACATTGTTTTAGCTTCGGCCGCCTTGTCGTCACATTCTTTTTGCCAACGTTGAGACACTTGGTTCAACTGTTCGTTGGCCATTTCGTACGAAGGAATATTTTTGAGTATATATTCCATATCGACCAAAGCATACTTCTGAGCTACCGACGACGCAGTAAAAGCTAGTACCGCCATCGCAAAAAGAACTATTCTTTTCATATCGTTATTCTATTTAATTAAACATTCCCGTTTCAATAAACCATATAACATAAAACACTTTCTAAAAAATAAAGATAGCGCGATTCTACCAAATCGCGCTATCCTTTTAGAGCATTTAACACAAACGTATCTGTTTTTTCACAAATTAAAATTCCTGACCTAAGATAAAGTGGAAATGGCCACCCCCTTTCTCTCCTTGTACTTTATCGAAACCATAAGCCCAGTCGATACCCATCAATCCGATCATCGGCAAGAAGATACGAACGCCCACTCCGGCCGAACGTTTCAGAGAGAAAGGATTGAAGTTTTCGAGCGATGTCCACGCATTACCGCCCTCGACAAAAGCTAAACCATATATCGTAGACGAAGGCTGCAACAAGAACGGGAAGTGCAACTCCATCGAGAACCGGGTATAAGCCCGACCGTCGGAATAGGGCGTAAAAGCACCGTTATCATAGCCCCTCAACCCGATTGTTTCCGTAGCATATGTATAAGACCCGGTCATACCGTCGCCACCCACATAGAATGTTTCGAAAGGCGTTTGCTTATACTTGTTATACGACCCCAACAATCCGAAATCGGCACGTCCCATAAGCACAAGTGTATATTTTTCGGAGTTATTCAACGGGGTATATACACGGCTCTTGAATTTTATTTTATAATATTCTATCCAACGATATAACTCTTCCCGATCGGCTCTTGACGAACTTTCATAGAGGCTCTTGTAATCTTTCTTAGAGAATAATGAATAAGGAGGAGTAAATTGAGCCGATAACGTAAATTGAGAGCCTCGACGTGTATAAATGGGATTATCTATCGAACTTCTACCCAGCGTCAATCCCAACGTAAAACTGTGAGAAGTACCGTTCTGCATATAATACAGATACTCCCAATTTTTAAGAATATATGCCTGATAACCCAATTCTGCCATAAAAGTAAAATAGTCATCGGGCCACTCCAAACGTTTCCCGAATCCGAAGGAAACCCCGATCATCTGCAAAGACTTATTCGGGTCTAATGCATTTTCATAAGCATTTTGATAATAATCGTCATAATAAGAGTTACCCAAGTAGCTGTTTCCCCAGTAACCTCCATACAAAGAATTATTGTATAAACTGTTGTAGCTTCGGCTCAAAAAAGAACTTTCGATACCGGTCTGACGGCTATAATAAGCCGAGAACTGGAACGAGTTCGGACGTTTTCCTCCGAACCACGGATCATAAAACGAAATACTATACTGCTGATAATAACGTGCATTCGTTTGCGCACTGATCGTAAACGTTTGCCCGTCGCCCTGCGGAATGATACCTTTAAACGATTTAGGGTTGAGCAAATTCTTGATGGAGAAATTCGTAAACTTCAAACTAAGTTTTCCGATAACACCCGTCTGCCCCCAACCGGCCGAAAATTCGATTTGGTCGTTGGCTTTCGATTCGAGATTATAAACCAAATCGACAGTACCGTTTTCTTCGTTCGGTTCCGGTTTTATATCCATTGTCTCAGGATCGAAATGCCCGGTTTGAGCTATTTCACGAGCAGAACGCATCAAGTCCGATTTACTGAACAGCTCTCCCGGTTTCGTACGCAACTCCCGACGTATAACATGCTCATACAAACGGTCGTTACCATTGATGACTACCTTGTTGATACGGGCCTGCGGACCTTCGAACAAACGTATCTCCAAATCGATGGAGTCGTTCAGCACATTGCCCTCGATAGGAACCAACTGGAAGAAAAGGTATCCTCTGTCCATATATAAATTGGCAACCGCATCTTCATCTTCCATCGTTCGCTTGTTCAGCATTTTCTGATTATAAACGTCGCCCGGCTTCATACCCAATACAGCCGAAAGATAATCCGACGGATAAATCGTATTGCCTACCCAGTCTATATTTCGGATATAATATTTCTTTCCCTCATCGATTGTCAGGTAAACATCTACCGTTTTATCGTTATACCGCACCACACTGTCGTTTACGATAGCGGCATCCCTGTATCCCAACTCGTTATATTTCTCGATAATCAGATTCTTATCGTTCTTATAATTCTCTTCGACAAACTTTTTCGTTCGGAACAAATGAAGCAAATTACCCTTTTCATTGGTTTTTTTCATAGCCCATTTTATTTTCCTATCCGACAAAACCTCGTTCCCGTCTATATATATCTTATGGACCTTAACTTTCTCTTTCTTATCCACATAAATATCGACGATCACCTCGTTCTCATGGGTCAGGTCATCGGTCTGTTTTATGTTCACCTCTGCATTCTTAAAACCCTTTTCCTCGAAATGTTTTTTGATAATCGTCGTGGCACGATCCACTATATTGGGAGTTATCTGGTTTCCCTTGACCAACCCCAAGCGCATTTCCAAATCTTCCCGCTCACTTTTCTTAATCCCGTGGTAATTTATTTCCGAAATACGCGGTTGTTGTTTCAATTGTATTTCGAGCCATGCCTTATTGCCATAAGCCTTCGTCCACTTAATCACGACATCGGAAAACAAACCTTGCCTCCAAAATTTTTTGGCAGCCTCGGTAATGGCATTACCGGGTATTTCGATAACCTGTCCTACTTCCAACCCAGAGTAACCTATCAATACATAATCCTCATAATTGGGAGCCCCGGTAACCGTGATACCGGCAATCTCATATTTCTGCGGAATGGCCGAATAAACGACCTTCGGATTATATATCGTATCGAGTTTCTCTTCATTCTGTGCGGTCACAGCCTGCACACAAAAAGACAAAAACAAAAAAACAGCCAAACTTTTCAAAGGCATATAATATCGCATTTTCAATCTCTTTTTCTTCATTTATAGTTGTTCGCTCGTTTTTCCGAAACGACGTTCTCTGGCTTGATATTCGACAATGGCTCTATAAAGGCTTTCGCCGGTAAAATCGGGCCAGTATTCTTCTGTAAAATAAAATTCGGCATACGAGAGTTGCCACAACAAAAAGTTACTGAGTCGTATTTCTCCTCCCGTCCTAACAAATCGGGATTAGGCATATTCACAGTTGTCATGAACTCATCGACTGTCGTTTCCGTAATGTCGTCCACCGACAATCTACCCTTTTGAACCTCCTGTGCGATACACCGGGCCGCGCGAGCGATTTCCCATCGGGAAGAATAGCTCAACGCCAAGTTCAAAACAATACGCTCACCTCCCGACGTATCACGAATACATTTCAACAACCGTGCTTTCACATCAGATGGCAAGCGGTCCAAATCGCCGATGACCGACAAACGGACTCCCTTCTCTACCATTCCGGGAGTTTCCCGCTCTATACCAAAAACGACCAAAGCCATAAGAGCATCGACTTCCGCTTGCGGACGATTCCAATTTTCCGTCGAAAAAGCATATAAAGTAAGGTATTGCACCCCTACTTCGGCAGCTGCATCCGTTATCTCATGAACGACATCAAGACCTTTGCGATGCCCCTCCGAACGGTCCAGCCCTCTCTCCTTAGCCCAACGCCCGTTGCCGTCCATAATAATGGCAATGTGTTTGGGCACACGAGTTAGATTTATCTGCTCTACGTAAGTCATTCCTCTTTCAACGATTATCGTTGTTACAAATTTCTTTTTTACGGCCGAATTCATACGTGATTGAAAACAAAGTCGTCGAAAACCAATCCGTATTTTTCAGCACACTGCTTTCTATATGGTAAGGATCTGCGAGTGCCTTTCCGTCGAAACTGTCTCCCAACGTTTTGTGCATGGCAAACTCCAAACTTATATTCCATCTCGGAGCTATTTTATATTTAACCCCGGCTCCCAAAGAAGCATCGAAACTCACATAACCGCCTCCGACAGTCGAATATCCTACTCCCACCCCCGCCAACAAATATGGAGAAAGCCGTTTCGTTCCCAGATAAGAATATCCCATTCCATAATTAAAGAAATTGAATTCTATCTGTCCTCCCAACCGATATTGCCAACTCTCAAACGAGTAATCACTTCCGTTGGGGAAACGATTGTCAAAATCACGGGTATCGCCTGAAAACTGCATGGCTGAAATATCGGTCTTTACAGCCCACCGATAATTCAACAAAAAACGGAACACTCCGCTTATCGCAGCACCCGGCCGATGCCACGGCGAAACCTGATTGGCATCGCCCATATAACAACTTATTCCACCCGCTATCCCCGCATCATAACGGAAATCCTGTGCAGATAAAACAGCTGTACTACTCATTATTATCACTATAATCGGAATTATTTTTTTCATGCGTGTGCCATTTTTACGAGCCTACATACATAAAACGAAATAAACCGATGAAAAGTATCTTTTTTCTTCAAAACACTCATTATGGTATCGGCGGATATCTCAACCTACCGATTGCTCCTCGCCATATTTCATTATAAATATCACCGGAGTTATTTTCCCCTCCGAATATATAAATATAAGGAATCTGGTAATCGCTCGTACGAGCAACCGACATAGCCGGGACCCTCCGAATAGGCATAAACTTCCACAACGAAGCCGCGCTCCGAGAGGTAAAGTCCGCATCGACAACCATCACCGAAGCAAAAGCCCGCGGATTGATATAGGTAGGCATAGCCAACGACTGAGGAGCCTTGCTCCATGTATTGCCGTTATTTACCGAAACATATACCGAATCGGCTACCCCGGCAGCCTCGCGCCCCCCGATCACAATCCACGATGTGTATTGCGTCGTTATCCAATACTCACTGGTCGTAAAAGTAAAATACGGGAACAGAATGGCTCCCTCGCAAGGTTTTATCGAGCCTTGTAATTGAGCCCAAGCCTCACCGTCATATCCCCATGTCGCACCGGTCAGATTATCGTCGGCCATTCGTCCGCCCACCATAATGGACTGGGGAGAATCCAAATCATACTCCGACACGAATGTCACCATAGGGCTACTGCCCGTAATGGGGAAATTAGCAGCTGTCGGATAAGGTACAAATCCAGCAGGACGAGGATAGCAATCGTGTTTATAAACACCGTTCTCCGACACGACACCCAACAGCCTCGACTTCCACGTTCCTACCAACGAATAAAACGTTTGCCAGGTCGAAGTCCAATCTACACCATTTTCCGACCGATATAGCTCGCCGGTTTGCGAAAGCATATACAAAGCCTCATCGGTAGCTTGTAAAGATTTCAAATCAGGTGTAAACGATAACGACAAAGGCTGCGATGTCCAGTCGTCGGTATAAGGATCTTCCGCCGTATATAATGTACAAGTCGAATTAGAGACTATGAAGGATTGAACTTTCCCTTTATAATAAACGGCTTTTTGCGCATCGACCGTTGCCTGACTGCCACACGGTAAAGGCCGAACGCCGAACATGGTATTCCAATACAATGAGTCGGGGTCGATTTGATGGACATTTACCTTAACGGAATACCACTTCACGGTCGTACCGTTTTGAGCCGTCACCTCCAACGAAACTTTCGACGTAAAATCAATAGAATCGGTAGGATTGGCTATATAGTCTATCGTATCATTCTTGGTAGGATCGCCTTTGTCCATATAAATCTTAGCCTGTGCGACGTTATCGAACGAGATATTCGCAATCAATGCGGAAACATCGGTTCCGACAGGTAAAGAATCGGCATTATAAATCTGGCCTTTATTCAGGTCTATCGTAAAAAATATCGTATCTAAATGAGCTAACACCGAGTCATTGGCCGCCAAAGAAAAACCGGAAACCCGTACGCTCTCCGATACAGTATATGATATAACATCATCTTCGGTCGAATTACACGAAATGCCGGATAAAAATAAAGCCGCTATACACAGAAAAAAATATATTTTTTGCTTCTTCATTAACTGATATGAGTTACAGGTTTGCAGTTACAATCGGCAAATTTAGCAACATTTTTTTCTTTGTACACTACAAACACCGATAATTATAATTATTTATGGATAAACCGATTCACATACATCGATTTCCCAGTTCAAAAATAAATAAAAAAAGAGAGATAGCCATTTCATTTTAGACGAACCGAATGATTAACACGGCAAATAATCTGTTTTTACCTATTTTCATACCAGTCTATTTTTGCTTCGCCACAATATTCAGAGCGCACAAACATACCCTTTACGACCGGCGCGACAATTCCATTTCCCAGAAACATCGGCCCGGTTTCTACTCTCGTTTCGTCCCAATATCCCGAATCTAAAAATGACTGTAACAATACAGCTCCCCCTTCTACCAAAAGATGTTGTATGCGTCGACGGTATAGTTCGTTCAACAAACCGGGTATTAAATCTTTCCCGAAAGGGAGGCGAATAACTTCGACAGAATCGGGTAAAACCGGATAAACAGTATCCTTCGCCGTAATGACAAGCGAAGGCAATCCATCTGTAAACACGTGCGAACCAGACGGAACGCGGGCATGTTCGTCGAGAACGATTCGCAAAGGCGAATGCCCGCACCACAAACGGGTAGTCAGCGACGGATTATCGGCAACTGCCGTGTTCGTCCCCACCAATATGGCATCTGCTTCGGCACGCAAACGATGCACCCATACAGACGAAACATCGTCCGAAATCCGAATGGCAGGTTCTCCCGGCTTCCGTAACCGGTCGATATAACCGTCACGACTCTGCGCCCACTTCAAAGTAACGAAAGGACGCTCATCGATTTGGCAGGTCATAAAAGTTCGGTTCAAAGCCTTACATTCTTCTTCCAATACCCCAGTGACAACTTCTATACCGGCCTCCCGCAACCGGGCGACACCTTGCCCGGACACCTTCGGGAACGGATCGAGGCAGCCGACAACGACCCTCGGTATCTTCTTTTGGACAATCAAGTCGGCACAAGGAGGAGTTTTCCCGTAATGAGAACAAGGCTCCAAAGAAACATACAATGTACATTCCGGCAACAGTCCTGCATCCCGCACCGAATTTATGGCATTCACCTCGGCATGCGGTTGACCGTAACACCGATGATACCCCTCTCCTATAATTTGCCCCCGATGTACGACGACCGCACCCACCATCGGATTGGGTGACACGTGTCCTCGACCCAGAGAAGCCAACTGCAAACAGCGTCGCATGAAAACGGCATCCATATCTGTTTTATCCATATTCCGATTTTTTTAATTAAAGCCCGATTTGATCGGTGTTGTTTTTCTGCACGAAATATCTATTCCCAAAAATCAAAACAGTTTCTTAACTTTGCATGGATTTACAAATATCGACCTACCCATGCAACAAAGTATCGATTTGTTACGGCGCAAACTGGGAGCAATCTACCCTCCCGGAGAAATCATCGGATTCACCCGAATGATTTTCGAATCCCTGTGCGGCTATACCCCCACCGATATTCTGCTGCACAAAGATACGATTTTATCCGAGGATATACACCGTAAAATCGAACGTATAACCGACAGGCTCTCGCAGCAAGAACCCATTCAATACATTTTGGGATATACCGATTTTTGCGGGCGGCGTTTCGATATTGCCCCCGGGGCCCTCATTCCCCGCCCCGAAACAGAAGAATTGACAAGACTCGTTATAACGGAAAACTCCGGTCAACCTTCGCGCATAGCCGATTTGGGAACCGGAAGCGGTTGCATTGCCGTTACCCTTGCTCTCTCGCTGCCCGACTGCAAGATCGAGGCATGGGACATCTCGACAGAGGCTTTGGAAATTGCTCAGCGTAACGCCCGAAAACACAATGCCCATGTAAACTTCTTTCAACGGGATATTCTCCGTTACGATGTATCAGAACTACCAGAGGAATCATTAGACATCATCGTCAGCAATCCGCCCTATATCCGCCGATGCGAGAGCCGGTCCATGAGTGCCAATGTGCTGGAATACGAACCTCATATAGCCCTGTTCGTCCCGAACGAAAACCCTCTTCTGTTCTATGAAAAAATAGCTATGGACAGCGTTCGGCTTTTATCCCCCGGAGGCAAGCTCTACTTCGAAATCAACGAGGCACAAGGCGAAGCATGCGCCCGTATGTTGGAAGCAGCGGGATATAAGCACATCAGAGTCATCAAAGACCTGTATGAGAAAAATCGATTCGTTTCTGCTATAAAACCCATACGACATGGCTAAAACACTAACTCCGCCCGAAGCCCTCCACCGAGCGGCCGCCCTCTGCTCTTCATCGGAACACTGTATAGCCGACATACGGGAAAAGCTCTCCCGATGGGGTATCGGAGAACCGGATGCCCGAACAATCGTCGAACGACTCGTTCAAGAAAGATTCATCGATGAAGGAAGATACGCCATTGCTTTCGCCAAAGACAAATTCCGTTTTTCCGGGTGGGGACGAATAAAAATCCGCTATGCCCTGCAACAGAAACGAATCGGGAATAGTGACATCGTCAATGCCTTATCTCTCATCGACGAGGAAGCATACACGACCCGCCTCGCCGACCTGCTCGAAAAGAAATCTCGTTCGATTAACGACGAAGATGTCGAGGTTCGACGCTCCAAATTACTTCGTTTCGCCGCGTCCCGAGGGTTCGAAACCGAATTAGTTTTTCGCATCCTTAAAGAAATCGAATCATGAAAACGCCCCCGCTCCTCAAAGATTTCATCGATTTGTTCTTTCCCCGGCTCTGCCCGGTCTGTCAACGGGCGTTGAACAGGAATGAAGAAAACATTTGCACCACCTGTTTGCATCGATTACCGCGCACCGGTTATCACCTCGACCCGCTCAGTCCGATGGCACAACTTTTTCTCGGAAAAGTTCCCATTGAAAAATGTGCGGCATTTTTCTTTTTCTCCACGCCGAGCGATGCCCGGCAACTCATACACCACATCAAATACCACGGAGGGAAACAATGTGGTTTCACCTTAGGGAAAATTTACGCAAACGAACTGCTGCCCAGCGGATTTTTCGACGACATAAACGCGTTGGTTCCCGCCCCCTTGCATCCGGCGAAATTACGCCGCAGAGGATACAATCAAAGCGAATGGATTGCTCGGGGAATCGAACAAGTCACCGGAATCGAAGTCTACACAGAATGGTTATACCACTCCCAAAACACTAAATCGCAAACCGGAAAAAATATCTACGAACGCTGGCTGGACACCCGCACCGCTTACGAAACGGACTCAGAGCTCGATTTATCCGACAAGCATATCCTGTTAGTTGACGACGTTGTAACCACAGGCGCGACTCTTCTGGCTTGCGCACAGGCGCTCTATCTTCACGGGAAGCCCCGAATCAGCTGTCTCACACTCGCTGCGGTACTATAAGAAGCTGTTTTAAATTTATTCCGAGACAGATTGAGACCTATGTTGAAGCAG
>OHFG01001351.1_pt1 | contig 11315 bp, 10 predicted proteins | sample 1567411 | NCBI WGS metagenome assembly OHFG01 (sample SAMEA3879563, study PRJEB24766) | human gut metagenome | biome: human-associated habitat; feature: feces | place: USA | collected 1985/1987
AGAGCAAAATGGTTATGATATCAAGTATATCCCAGACGAGGACAGAGTGATAACGGCGGATATTGCAAAGCTGGATCAGGTCATTTACAACTTTATAAACAACGCTATAAACTACACGGGTGACAACAAGGTCATTCGTATCAAGCAGATAAACAAGGCTGATGTGGTTCGTATTGAAGTAACAGACAACGGAAAGGGCATTTCTAAGGAGCTTCTGCCTAAGATATTTGACAGATACTACCGTGACGCAAAGGTAAAGCGTGACGTGGTAGGCACAGGACTTGGACTTTCCATTTGTCAGGAGATACTCAAAGCCCACGGCTTTGCATACGGCGTTCAATCGGAGGAGGGCAAAGGCTCGACCTTCTGGTTTGAAGCAAAGATCGCAAAGCAGGAGAGCAAGACTGTTCAGAAAATGGAGAGCAGGCTTTCGCTCAGCGGGCTGGAGGAGAAATAGGGTAAAATATAAGAGTGCATTATCTGAGGTGGTAATGCACTCTTTTTTATTATGTCAGCGTCTGCCATGGTGAAATAACAAAGTTGGGTTTATAAATAATGATCCATGAGCGGCAATAAAAAACCGCCTTACATAAAGTAAAGCGGATTGGGTGCAGGGGCACGCCCCTGCTTAAAGATTGAACATGATCTGATTGAGAACGCTCTCCAGATATTCCTGTCTGCCGCTTGAAAGTGAGTCAGTAACTTCGCCCTTCTCAACTGCATACTTCTCAAGGCTCTCCATGTCAGCCTTACCTGCAATGATGTCTGCACCAATGCCTGTTGTCCAGCTTGCATATCTGTCATCAACGAACTTGTCAAGCCTGCCGTCCTCAATGATCATCCGCGCAATAATGTACAGTCCCAGCACGCCCGCCCCCAGCGTTGCAAGCCCCTGTGTCCAGGTGCTGCCCGCGGCGATCGCGCCGAACAGCATCCCAAACGTCATGCCAAGCCCCGCCCCAAGGGCGGCGGCGTATCCTTCCCGTGTGCTCATGGTTTCCTCCTTAACTCAGTACGCCCACGCCCATGCTGGCGGCAATGCCGCGCAGGCCGTCCAGGCTGGTGTTTTCGTTGCGCACGGCGTTGGTGTACACGCTCATTGCGCCGCGTATGCCCCATTTGCTGCGGCAAACGCCGGTCATAAAGGCAAGCTCCTTGCCGTGGCTGCCGTCCGCCAGCGTCGGGAACAGCTTTTCCACATCCGCCAGCTTCACGTCGGCGGTGCTGTACCGGCGGCGGAACCGCACCCGGCTGAACTGCTGGGCAAACTGCGCTTCCTGCTTGCCCAGCATCCGGCTGTACACCTCACTGTTGCCGATCAGGCAGATGCCCGTTCCGCTTTCGCCGGTCAGGTCGTCGGGGTCGCTCAGGCTGCGCAGCTCCTCCAGCGCGTCAAAGCGCAGGTTCTGCGCCTCGTCAATAATGATCACCTTGTCCGTCCCCTTCAGCCTGTCATGGATGGCCATACTCAGCTCCAACCGGTTGCGGGTGGCGGGCAGTTTCAGGGCCGTGCCAAGCTGCCGCAGCATGGCGGTCAGCGTGCCGCCCACCGGGGTGCAGCGGATGTAAATGGCGTTGGCAGGGTTGTCCTGCACAAACCGCGCCGCGCCCCGCGTCTTGCCAATGCCCGCGTCCCCGTGCAGCACCACAATGCCGCGCTCCAGCTGGCAGTACTGGATGGCCTTGTATACATCCTCGCTCACGCTGGTGGGCACATACCCGGCACTCAGGTAGGGGGCCTTCTCGGCCTCGGCCTGCGCCGCCGCGCTGCGGGTGCGCAAAAACTCTTCGATCTTGCTTTCCACGGCTTCCACGTCGCCGGGGTACTTGCTGTTGCGGTACTGGCTCAGCGCCGTTGGGCTTACCCCGATCATGGCCGCCGCCTTGGACTGCGGCAGGCCGCTCTGCTCGCTCAGGTAAGCGTCCAGCTGTGCCTGAAGCGCCGCGTTATAGGTTTTCATCTTCAAAGCTCCCTTCCTGTTCATGCTGTTTTATCGCATTGGCCGTCATCCGGCCAAAGTCTACCAGATGTTCCGCGCCCACGGCTTGCAGCAGCGGTTCGCCCTCGTTTGCAAACTGCAGCTCCACAACGGGCGGCTTGGCGTTCTCCGGCGCGGTGATGCGCGCCTCAATGTTCTGCTGCGCCTTGGCCAGGCAAACGTCAAAGGCCTTGGCTTCGCCGTACACCTCTGTAATTTTCCCGGCCTGCGCTTCGGCGGCGTTTTTGACCAGCTTGGTATAGCCTCGCAGTTCGTGCATGGCGGCCTGGATGCTCTCGCGGTTTGCGCCGTATTCCAGCACCATATCGTCGCGGCAGGGCAGTTCGCAGATGAACCGGTCCTGCGGGTCATACGCCCGGATGGTGCGCAGGTCGTCGGGGTCGTAGCGGTAATACACCTTTTTGCCCTGGTACTGCATCGTGAACTCGTCCGTGTAGTAATCCAGCTTCGCGCCGTACAGGTTCGCGGTAATGCCGTTGCGCCCCACCTTCAGCGGGCGGCTGCTGCGCATTAGCATCAGGTTCAGGTCGGCGGGGGCAGCGATCCGCTTCCGGCTCAGGTTGTCCCGCCAGACCTGCAGCTTGGTTTTCCCGTGGTCGCGCTGCACCGGGCCGTTGTACTCGCTTTCGTTCATCAGGCCGTCCAGCAGCGTCTGCACGCTGGCGGTAAAATCGCTGTCAAGCACCACTTCACCGCCCTTTAACAGGTGTTTTAACTGCTCCGGCTTTTCCACCACCGTGCCGCCGCAGAATGTGTCAAACAATCGGCTGATCTGGTTTTTCACATCGCAAAAGCGCCGCTCAATGGTCTTGGCGCGGGCGTTGCGCACAATGGCGTTCGTCATTTTAATGCCCAGCCGCGTAAACACGGGCGGCGGCACAAATTTCTCGGTGTCATCCCAGCCCTGCCACTCGTTTTTGGTTTTGCGGGTGCGGTGGCCGGTGCCGCCAACGTCCTTGTTCAGGTATTCGCGGCCGTTATCCACATAGATGTTGTCCGGGATGCCGTACCGCAAAATGCCCCGCCGCAGGGCGGTCAGCACATTTTGGCTGCTGTTGGTGTCTGCCACATGGCAGCCCACAAAAATGCCGCTGCGCGCGTCCATAAAGGCGGTCAGGTACAGGCGGTGCGTCCCGCCGCCGTCGCCTTTGGTCACAACGTCAAAGGTGTGGGTGTCGGCGATCCAGTATTCATTGGACTGCATATTCTCGTATTCGCGCCGGATGTAGTGGCTGCATCGGTCATAAAATGCCTTCGGCCCTTCGCGCCCCATCACCTTCACGGGCTCCGGCACATCCGCCATAACATGGCGGTAAAAAGTCGTGTAGTCCGGCACCGGCAGTGCTTCCGGGCAATGCTGTTCCAAAAAGTAGATCGTCTGGTCGTAGCATTGCTTGATGGGGCTTTGCCGCTGGTCCAGGTAGTAGTACATAAAGGCGTCCCACGCCGCCGCCGGGATCTTGCAGTACCCCCGCCGCGCCTTGCCGCGCCCGTCCACCAGTCCGTCCAGGTCATCCTCCAGCACGGCCCGCTGCCGCGCGTACAAGATCTTCCGGGTGATATGTACCTCCGGGTGGTCCAGCCGGAACTGCGCCAGCCACGCTTCGTCCGCGGCGGCCTTGTCACGGTACCCGGCACGGTAGCCGCGCCAGTCCTGCACGGCCTGGGTCCAAAACGCGATCTCCCCGCGTTCCTCGGTGCTGTATTCCTCCAGCGGCTTGCTTGCCGCCGTTTTCCCGGCCCCGCCCTTGCGCGGGCGGCCCCTGCCGCGCTTCGCGTTCTGTGGTTCCGCCGCGCCCTCCGCCGTGCCCTCCTGCGCGTGCTGCGCCAGGTAGCGCTGCGGCAGCGTGGGGTCAAGGGCAGCCAGCCCGCTTAATGGGAACAGGTATTTGGGGCGGTTATTGCTGTTGACTGTTTTCTCACAAGGCAGTTTGTTTGAGGCTGCCAATCGTTTAACGTGGCGCAGCGAAATCCCTGTCAATTCAGCAACTTCAGATGTGCTTAACATCGCGTCCATACTCTCACCTTACTTTCGGCCTGCCATCATCGGTCACAGGCGGCCATCCCCGCAAGACCGCCATTCCCGGCGGTTTCGGCTATTCAAAGTGTCCGTCTGTGCTGTAATCCCACTGCAGCTCCACGCTGCCGTCATGCAAGCGGTACAGCGCCGGGTGGTGGGCGGTGCAAACCCATCCGCTTGTCAAATTCTCCACGTGGGCGGTGTCTGCCGCCGCGTTGTACCGCCATACTTTATAATGGCTTCCCGCGTTGCGGTAGCTTTCGCCCGCTATCGGCGCGTCCGGCAGCCTGCGCACACCAGCATATCGGTCATTCCCCACGTCGGATCACCTTCTTCCTGGTGCCGTCATCAACCAGGTCATACAGCCGGTTGACGGCGGCGTCCGTCATAATCTCGGCAAAGTCCCAGTTGGGGGATGCCTCGCAGATCGTGGCTGCCAGCACTTCCACCAGCGCGTTCAGCGTGGCATAGCCGTCTCCACTCGCCGCCAATGTCACGATTCCGCTGTCTGACACCTTGATCTTAATCTTTGCCTTTGCCATCTCTTCGGCCTCCTTATCTCGGTTTAATTGCCTTTTAACGGCCCGTTTTGGGCCGGTTGAATTCCAATTCGCGGTAAAATCCTCCCGCCAGGCGGTCGTTGTCCCGTATCATCCCGCCGCGTCGGCCAGACTGTCATAGCGCAGGTCGGTTTGCTCTTCGATTGCATCCAGGATTTCTCGGTTCACGCCGTTTTGCCTTTCTTGCCGGGCGCATCAAACAATTCCTCCACCGGGCAGCCAAGCGCATCGGCGATGGCTTGGGCACGCAGGGAATGTGTTCTAAGGCTTTCTTTGGATTCGATCCGATAAATGGCCTTCTTATCCAGTCCGGCTTTCATTGCCAGTGCATATGCGCTAAGTCCCTGTTTCCGGCGGGCGGCCCGAATCTTTTCCGGGCAAGGCTTTATGTACATTTCGTTCACCTCGGTTATTCCCCATTTGTTCACTTTCTGCTATTATACTTCCCCTTTCGGGGAATGTCAAGCCTTTTTTGTTGCCCATATGGGGATAATGTGCTATTATAAGTATATCTATCCAAAGGAGTGCATCACTATGGGCGTCGCTCAACGGTTAAAAGATCTTCGTGAGGCCGCAGGCCTTTCTCAAGCGGAATTGGCAAGGGAAACAGGGCTTACAAGGAAGTCCATCATAAACTACGAAAACGGCTATCGTGAGCCAAATTCCAAGGCAATGGCCGCTTTGGAGCGTTATTTCCATGTTAGTGGTGAATTTCTCCGTGGGGATCTCGACGCACAACGCTTTATGGATGGTGCCGATGAAATCAATTCATCTATTGATGGGTTGAACGATCTTGTTTTACGATTCAAGCAGGATGTGCTAATTGCAAATCAGGCGGTGCAGCGGGAGTCCATCAATTATATCCGTGATAGCTTGACTGTACTTCTTTGTGCAATGGAACAGGACGAATTTTGTGCCGAAGAAATATCTCGGTATGCAAAGATGCTTACAGTCTATGCGTCTCTTTCCGCCGAAGGCCAAAAAGAGATGCTGAAGCGGTTGGATGAGTATAAATGTTTTGACCTGTCAAAGCATCCTTCGGATTGATGATAGCTGATTTGGGTCTTTTTGTACTCAAAGCGATACAAAATATCGCTGAGCGTTATGTCCTATTGATTTCAACGCTTTAATGGGACATTGCCAATGGGACTCATGACAGATAGAAAAGCCAAAAACAGCGATTCATCGCAATAGGACATCTCAACAAAAACCAACGCGAAATGTCCCATTGAAAGTCAAAGGGCGGGGCGCGCCAGTCCGGTTTTCCCGGCATGGTGCGTCCCGCCCTTAAATTTTATTTAATTGTCCTTAAACGTCATAAAACCGCGCTTTTTTCGCTTTTTAATTTTCTTTTAACCGCTCCTTAAACGCCGCCCGCCGCTTTTTCGCCGTTCCAGCCGGCACGCGCTCAAACACCCCCAAAACCGCCCCAAAAATCTTGCAAGTTGCAAAAATCGCCGCTTTGCATTTTCTTCCCTTTAATCCCGTTTAATCTTCAAAAAATCCGCGCAAATTCGTCCCTTTCCCGCCTTTTTGCGCCTTTTCCCACCTCAATCCCCACCCCCTCCGCCTTAATCGTCCCTTTTCTGTTCTTCGTACAAGATTACATCTGCTTTTTGTATTTGCGATAGGGAAGAGTATGGACGGGTTACGCAGGTATCGATCCGGGAGATTCGGTTTCCAAACACCCACATCCGCTGGGCTTTTCGCGGATTCGTATGGCTTTTTATTTGTGGGCGGGCTCCTCGCCGGCTAGACATTCTCTCCCCATTTGGCAGCCGCTACCGAATGATTCGTGAAGGATTAATTGGTGGGAAGTTCGCGATAGGTCATTCTTTCAAAATCAGAATAACCACCAGCGTCCTCTCCATTGCCGGAAGCGTATAACCCCAGTGTACAGCCGACAAAACCGCCGGCATGTTCCGTGCTTAAAGAACGCAGATCAATGTCGGAGATAACCGGTTTCCATTCACTATTGCTTTGGTAAAGAACACTGGCCACAAGCCCTTCTACGCGCAACTTCAGTTTAATGGGGAGTGCAGCCGGCAGATCCATTTGCGCCAAACAGCTGTCTTCACCATCTTTGCAAAGAGAAACAACAAGTTTGACCCCCGAATCCTGGGGATAGCACTCTGCCCGCAGATGGTTTTCGTTGCTTTGAACCATGGCAATACCGGCGCAATCACTCTCTTTGCAGAAATGCGGGATAAAGCTGGTTTCAAATTCGCAATTCCAGTGTTGCTGACGCAGCGCGAGGTATGCAGGCTCACCGCAATCCTTCAAGCTGTCGCAACGATGGAAAAGACGAACAATATGTTCTTCTGCGTGCAGTTCCAGTTCGTGATCGCGGTGATTGCGCAAAGTCAGCAATTCCAGCGGCAGAGAAGGTGTATCAAACGTATAGGTTTTACATTGGGGTACGTCGTCAGAAGGCTGCCCCTCGTAAGGCAACGTGACTACTTCTTCAAGATGACCGACCCCCGCATTGACAACCGGCCAACCATCTTCCCAGGTGACCTTTGCCAAAAAGGTTTCACGCCCCAACAACGTGTACCCTTGGTTCGGCCGGCAAGCCAATACAACCATATACCAGTTGCCGTTTCCGTCATCCACTAAGTCGGCATGACCGACGCAGGTAACAGGATATTGGGCTCCCAAATGGCGATGCGTCAGAATGGGGTTGCAGGGGCAGTACTCGTAGGGACCAAACACATTTTTGCTGCGCGCGATCATGACGCTGTGGTGGATGGAAGTACCGCTTTCCGCATGCAAAATGTAATAGTAACCGTCCTTTTTGTACAGGTGAGGTCCCTCCGGCCAAATGGCTTTGCGCTGGAATCCGGTAAGTACAATGGTGGCATCGGGCTTTAACTTCATCGTGTCCAGATCCAGAGTTTGAATCCAAATTTCGCAGTCGCCATTGTAGCGGTACCCGGCAGAACGCGGCCGTTGGCCGATATAATAGCAGGTACCGTCATCGTCAAAAAAGAGACTGGGATCAATGCCGCCGGTAGACTCACCCAAATAGTAAGGCTCGGACCAAGGGCCGCGCGGATCTTTTGCAGTGACGATAAAATTTCCTTGGTCGGACACGTTGGTGGTAATCATATACCAGGTGCCCTTATGGTAACGAATGGTAGGGGCAAAAATCCCCTGGGAATGCTGACAGCCGGACAAAGGAACCTGAGAATCACGATCGAGCACATTGCTGATCAAATTCCAGTGGACAAGATCTTCGCTCTCAAAAACCGGCACGCCGGGAAAATACGCAAATGTCGAATGAACCGTATAGAATTTGTTCCCTACCCGGCAAATCGAAGGGTCGGGAAAGAAGCCTGTCATGATAGGATTTTTAACGGAAAGCATAGAAAACCTCCAGGTATAAAGGGGTGATATTCTGCATGTAAAAATATAGAGCTATGGCCGCTGCATCCAAGAGGAAAACAGATGCAGCGGCCATAGCTATTGAAGGGTGCCGCCGAACTGACTTTTCGGATTACAGGCACTGGAAAACAGGGGCGGATGGCAGGAAAAGGATTTTACTCTTTTACACTGCCAATGGTCATGCCGGATACAAAGTATCTTTGCAGGAAGGGATAAAGCAGAATGATGGGAAGCATCGTCACCACAGTAGCGGCGGAACGCACGGTAACCGGCGTGACGGCTGCGGTAGCGGTGTTGCCGCCGGTGGTGGCACTGCCGCTTTGCTGCATGACAGAGGAAAGAAGCTTCATCAACTCATATTGCAGGGTCGTATACTGGGTGTTCATCCGGTTGTACAACATAGCATCGAACCAGGAGTTCCACTGTCCGACAGCTACGAACAGGGCGACGGTGGCATACACCGGCTTGCACAGGGGCGAGATGATACGGGTAAAGATGGTGAAATCGTTAGCACCGTCAATCATGGCGGATTCTTCCAGCGCGCTGGGCAGACCTTCCATGAAAGTGCGCATAACCAGAACGTTAAATGCGCTGACCATGCCCGGAATGACGTATACCCAGAAAGAGTTGGTCAGGTTCATGTTGCGGTACAAAACCAAGGTGGGGATCATACCGCCGTTCACGTACATGGTGATGACCCAGAACAAAGACAGCTGGGAACGGAACAAAAAGCGTTTGCGGCTGATGATGTAGGCCAAAAGTGCGTTCGTTACCAGGGAGAAGATGGTTCCCAACACAGTTCTGGCCACCGAAACCACTGCACCGGTGAGGATGTTCTGCTGATGCAGAACCGTTTTATAGTTCGAGAGCGTAAAGATGCGCGGCCACAGATGGATGCCACCGCGTACGGCGTCGATACCGTCGTTGAAAGAAAGCGCCACCGTGTTCAGAACAGGATACAGCGTAATGGTGACGAACAAAACCAGGAAAATGGTATTGAAGGTAACAAAGACTTTGTCCATGGTGGATGATTTGATTTTCATGTGTACCCTCCCCTTAGAACAATCTGTCTTCACCGGCACGTTTGGCAATCCAGTTTGCGCCGAGAATCAGAATAATTGCAACGACGCTCTTGAAGATACCGGCTGCAGTACCCAAAGAATAATCGTTCTGGCTGATGCCCCAAGTCAAGGTGTAGATATCAATGGTTTCCGAAACACTCTTGACCAGGCCGTTGCCAAGCAGATACTGGACTTCAAAGCCTGCATTCAATACGTTGCCAATATTCATGATCAGCAGAATCATAATGGTGGACTTGATGCCAGGAAGCGTGACGTGCCAGATTTTGCCCCACCGGCCGGCACCATCCAAAGTGGCTGCCTCATACAGGCTGGGATCGATGGAGGTAATGGCGGCCAGGTAGACAATGGCATTCCAGCCGGTTTCCTTCCAAACATTGGCAAATGCAACGATTGGCCAAAAATAACCCGGATTGGCGAAGAAGTTGATGGGCGAATTCAGAATGCCCAGGTTCACCAGCATCTCATTGATGATACCGGTGGAAGACAGCGCATCGTGCAGAATACCGGTGACAACGATCCAGGAAAGGAAGTGGGGCAGATAGGAAACCGTTTGAACAAGCTTTTTGCCGAACATGTTGCGTACTTCGTTCAGCAGGATGGCGAAGATAATGGCCATTAAAAAGGTGGTCACCAGATTGAGAACGCCCATGGCCAGAGTGTTACGGATATCACGCAAAAAGACGTCGTCAGAGAACAGGAATTTAAACTTTTCCAGTCCTACGAATTTAGATCCGAAGAGGCCGTCTTTGGGTTTGTAGTCCTGAAAGGCCATTACCCAGCCTGCCAGTGGAACATAATAAAATACGATGCCGTATACAAAAAAGATAGCCGCACAGACCATCAGAAATTTCTGGCGTGAAATCTCTTTCCATGTAATACGCTTTGATGGATTTTTCATTGGAGAGTCCTCCTAAGGAACGTGTATGGCGAATCATGTGTTGCAAACTAACGTTTAAGGAGCTTGCGGGTTGAATGCATTTCATAAAAAAGTGGCCACAGCTACACCGTGCAACCGTGGCCACTTGTATGTGTCAACGTCTATGTCGCCTGCAATAACGGGCATCAAAGACCGGCACGGCGCTCAAGCTCAGTTTGCATTTCTGCCAAGAAATCCTGCGGATTGGCTGCGTTGTACGCAGTCATGTATTGATTCCAGGTGCTTTCAAAATCAGGCGCCATAACAACTTTGGGCAGCCATTCGTGTTTGACTTCGCCCATCTTGACCCAGGCAACACCACCGGGGGTTGCGGTAGTCATTGAACCGGAGTAAGAATACATCGGGAACCAGGGGCCCTCTTCTTCTTTCACAGAACCGATCATATCGACGTAGCTGTCTACGCCGTAGGCAGCAAACACTTTCTGCAGGGGGGTGGACAGGCCGTCCAGAAATTCGCTTGTCTGCTGCTCGGGCTTCATGGCGTTCTTGCCGTCCCGGCTGGTGCCCAGCCACTGCGGCATGTAGGAATAGCTGCACAGGTGTGAGGCCTTGTAGGTGGGATCCGCGCATTTCGTCCGCATTTCATCGGTGCGGTAATACAGGCCGTTTTCATCAACCAGGTAATCCTCACCTTCAACGCCCCAGAAGCGAAGATCGTGGATTTCCTGATCCAGCAGATCGTTCATAAACTTAAATGCAGCGTCAATATCGGAGCAGCTGGTGGTAACGGCCACGCCGCTGGAATTGTTCAGGGTATCGGCGTAGGTGTGCCAGCGGTTTTCCATTCCTTCGTCAATGGTCAGGCCCAGCGGAACGTAGTTGCAGCCCTGCTCGTCCAAACCCTGCTGTTTGAAAACATCATTGACATTGTACGCGAAGTCCCACCACTGGTCGCACATGCCCAGCACAGCGCCGGTGGAAAGCTTGGCGATGTATTCATCGTAGGTCTGGGTGGCGAATTCTACGTCCACGTAGCCTTTCTGGTATTCTTCGTTCAATTTCTGGAAATACCTCTTGGCAGTAGGCGTGGTATTGTAGTCAACCACCTGCATCGTATCCTTGTCTACAATGACAGAGCCGTCGTTGGGATACCCATCAAGGAACTGGGGTGCATTCTCGATGCAGAAATAGCGCCAGTCTTCGCAAAGTGCCGTGTAGGGAATGTTCTTGGTACCGTTTGCCATGGTGGGGTTGGCATCGGCATAGCTTTCCAGCAGATCGAAATACTGGTCCAGGGTTTTGATTTCGGGGTAACCGGCCCATTCCAGAACACGCGCCTGAATCCAGAAGGCTTCATCGTTATGGGTGGTGGCACGATCTTCGCCATAGGTG
>OHFG01001363.1_pt1 | contig 11246 bp, 7 predicted proteins | sample 1567411 | NCBI WGS metagenome assembly OHFG01 (sample SAMEA3879563, study PRJEB24766) | human gut metagenome | biome: human-associated habitat; feature: feces | place: USA | collected 1985/1987
TCCGGGCTGGTTTCACTGTATTTGAAAAACACATGGTCAAAGTCGATGCTGCCGTCCTTCACGGCGGCGTCCGCCTTGGCGCTGTCGTCGGTGATGGCGGGCCGCTCATCCAAAACCTCCACGATCCGCTTGGCGCAGGCGATGGACCGGGTCATCATCATGAACATCATGGAAACCATCATCAAGGACATCAAGATCTGGGTGATATAGGTGAAGAAGGCGGTCAGGTCGCCCACCGGCAGCGTCCCGGCGTAGACCATTTTGCCGCCGAACCACATGACGGCGATGATGGTACTGTAAACCACCAGCATCATCACAGGCATATTGATGACCACCATGCCGAAGGCCCGCATGGAGCTTTCCTTCAGATCACCGTTGCGCTTGGCGAACTTCTCCTCCTCGTAGTCCTCCCGGACGAAGGACTTTACCACCCGGATGCCGGTGAGGTTTTCCTGCACCATGGTGGTGAGCTCGCCCTCGGCCTCGTCGGCGGTCTTGAACCGGGAGGAGATCTTCCGGTAGAACACCCCCGACGACAGGCCCACAATGGGGATGAAGGCCAGAGCGATCAGGGACAGCTTCACGTTCATGCGGAACATGATCCACAGATACAGGATGATGAGGAACACCGTTCGCACCACCTCCACCAGCTGGTTGCACACGAAGGTGCGGATCACGTCCACATCGGAGGTGCAGCGCTGGATGATGTCGCCGGTGGGGTGCTGCTTGTGCCACGCAAAGGGCAGATACTGGATGCGCCGGTACAGGTCATCCCGCAGCCCCTTGACGTAGGCCTCGGACCCGCGGGACAGCTGGGCCCGCTGCCCGAAGCTGCACAGGCCCCGCAGCAGCGCCGTCACCATGACGGCCCCCGCCGCCCACCACAGCGCCGTGACAGGCTCCTGCCGCAGCGTCTCCAGCGGCAGCACCCGCAGCAGCAGCGCCGGCAGCTTGGCCTCCTCGGATCCCAGAATGGAGTCCACCGTGATACGGATGATCTGGGGCGTCAGGGCGTTGAGCGCCATGGACAGGCACGCACACAGCAGCGCCGCCGCAAAATGTCCCCAGCAGGGGCGCAGATAGTGCCAGACGAGCCCGGCCTTCTCCTGCCCCGACAGCTTGAATGTCGATCGATTCTCTTCCATAAGCCTCCTTCTCTCTCCCGGCGGCCCGCAGGCCGCCTGTCCAAACGCCGCCGGCGTCCGGCAGCGTACAAAAAATGCGCCCCCGGACGGGGACGCACACAGGGTACGGTCACATCGACCCCTTTATCGGGCCGATCCGGCGGCGCACACAATGATCCCCTTACTGGTCAGCTTGCTCTTCGTCATGGTGTACGCCTCCTTTCGTTTATAGTGAGTACAGTATAACGCCGTATGAGTATCCTGTCAAGAAAAGTTTTCCGCCCCGGCGGTGGAGAGCCGTCCCACCCTCTTGCATTTTTGGAAAAATAGGGTATGATATAAGAGAAAGATTGTCCTCTGCCATGGCGGAGGAGAAAAGAAGGGTTGTTTTATGACAAAAATCGACATTGTATCGGGCTTTCTGGGCGCCGGTAAGACCACGCTCATCAAGAAGATGCTCAGCGAGGCCTATCAGGGCGAGAAGCTGGTGCTCATTGAAAACGAGTTTGGCGAGATCAGCATCGACGGCGGTTTCCTGAAGGATTCCGGCGTGCAGATCAGCGAGATGTCCACCGGCTGCATCTGCTGCTCTCTGGTGGGCGACTTTAACAAGGCCCTGCGCCAGGTCCATGAGCAGTTCGCTCCGGACCGCATCCTCATCGAGCCCTCCGGCGTAGGCAAGCTCTCCGACGTTATCGTGGCGGTGGAGAACACCGTTCGGGACGAGCCGGACATGAAGCTGAACTCCTTTGTCACCGTGGCCGACGCCACCAAGGTGAAGGTGTATATGAAGAACTTCGGTGAGTTCTACAACAATCAGATCGAGTCTGCCGGCACCATCATCCTCTCCCGGACACAGAAGCTGTCTCAGGAGAAGCTGGAGGCCGCCGTGGCTCTGCTGCGAGAGAAGAATCCCACCGCCGCCATCCTCACCACCCCGTGGGACCAGCTGGACGGCAAGACTCTGCTGTCCGCTGTGGAAAAGGTCTCTCTGGCCGATGAACTGCTGGCCAGGATGCAGGCCGAGCACGAGGCGGAGGAGGCGGAGCACCACCATCACCACCACGACCATGATGACCATGATGACCATGACGAGCATCACCATCATCATGACCACGACGAGGACGAGGGCCACTGCTGCTGCGGCCATCACCACGACGATGATGACGATGACGACGAACATGAGCATCACCATCACGAGGGCTGCTGCCACCATGACCACGAGGAACATGACCACCATCATGACCACGACGAGCATGAGCACCACCATCACCATGATGGCGAGTGCGACGACCCGGAGTGCTCCTGCCACCACCATCACCACCACGCCGACGAGGTGTTCACCAGCTGGGGCGCCGAGACGGTCCACTCCTACACGGAGGAGGACATCCGCCGCATCCTGACGGCGCTGGATACCGGCGACTACGGCGCCATCCTCCGGGCCAAGGGGATCGTTCCCAGCGGCGGCAAGTGGCTGCACTTCGACTATGTCCCTGAGGAGCAGGACGTCCGCTACGGCAGCGCCGACTACACCGGCCGCCTGTGCGTCATCGGCGCCCAGCTGAAGGAGGACAAGCTCAAAGAGCTGTTCAACCTGTAACACCTGTAAGGAGCGAGGAACTATGGATATTCCTGTCTATCTCATCGCCGGCTTTCTGGATTCCGGCAAAACCGGCTTCATCAACGGTATCCTCCGGGACGGCTTTGCCGAGGAGGATCGTACCCTGCTGATCTGCTGCGAGGAGGGGGAGCTGGAGTACGACCCCCGTGTGCTGGGCAATGTGTTCACCTACACGGTGGACGAGCAGAGTCAGCTGACTCCGGAGCTGTTCAAGAAGCTGGAGAAGCAGTACCGGCCCAAGCAGGTCATCATCGAGTATAACGGTATGTGGATGATCGAGCCTCTGTACCGGGATGGCCTGCCTGCCAACTGGATCCTCTACCAGATCATGTGTCTGGTGGACGCCAGAAGCTTCGAGATGTATGTGAAGAATATGGGCCAGCTGATGATGGAGAAGATCAGCAACGCCGATATGCTGATCTTCAACCACTGCAACGAGGAGCTGCGGGCCCAGCTCCGCAGCCGCAACCTGCGGATGGTGAACCGCCGGGCCGATATCTATCTGGAAAACGAGGACGGCACCAGCGAGGAGTACGTCACTCCGGAGATGTCCCCCTTTGATCTCTCCGACGGCCATCTGGATGTGCCGGACGACGACTACGGTGTCTGGTATGTGGATATGATGGACAACCCCGACCGCTACGACGGCGTCACCGTGCGGTATAAGGCCGTCATGTGCCACTCCAAGAAGTTCAAGGGTGTCCACTGCCCCGGCCGCTTCGCCATGGTCTGCTGCGAGAACGATATGCAGTTTTTGGCTCTGGTGGCCAAGGGCGAGGGGCTGGAGAGGTTCAAGAACCGCCAGTGGGTGGAGATCACCGCCACGGTGAAGAAGGAAGCTAACGACGCTTATCAGGGCGAGGGTCCGGTGCTGTATGTCACCGCCATCGCCCCCTGCGAAAAGCCCAAGGAGGAGGTCGTCTCCTTCTGACGATCCTCCGGCCTAATTGTGTGTAAACCATGTGAAAGAGAGAAAAGGAGAGCTACCCCATGACCCAAAAAGAAAAGACCTTTCTGGACCAGACCGCCCAGCGCCTGCACCTGACGGTGGACGGCGAGAGCAGCATCCTCTTCGGCAGCGTCGGCGGCTACCAGACCATGCTCTGGCGCAACGATCAGGGCCTTGCCGTTATGACCCTGTCCCTGCACAAGCTGGGGCAGGAGCCGGATCAGTCTGCCATCCGCCAGTTTGTAAAGGGGACCCGTCTGGTGATGGGCTTCTCCGTCCGGCGCAGCCGGGTGGAGCTGACCCTGAATGTCCGCTTCGGCAATCCCAATCAGGTGGAGAAGCTGGCGGAGGCTGTAGCCGCCGTGGTGGAGTTTCTGCACGCCTCCGGCTATGACAACTGCTGCCAGAACTGCGGCAGCGCCGTGGAGACGGACCCCTGCATCATGACCGGTGTCCCCTCCCTGCTGTGCGACAGCTGCTACCAGCAGCTGGGCCATCTGCAGGAGCAGAACCAGCAGGCGGAGCTGGGCAAGACGGAGAACGTGGTGGCCGGCACCGTGGGTGCGCTGCTGGGTTCTCTGCTGGGCGTGGCGTGCATCGTGCTGCTGGGCCAGCTGGGCTACGTGGCGGCAGTCAGCGGTATCGTCATAGCCATCTGCACCATGAAGGGTTATGAGCTGCTGGGCGGCCGGTTCTCCACCGTGGGTCTGGTGGTCAGCATCGTGCTGATGCTGGGCATGACCTACGTGGGCTACCAGCTGGATTGGTCCGTCGCCGTCTATAACGAGCTGAAGGACTACTACGAGCTGAGCCTGTTGGACTGCTTCCGCATGATCCCGGAGATGCTGCGTCAGGAGATCATCGATTCCTCCACCTACATCGGGGAGCTGGTGAAGCTGTATGCCTTCACGCTGCTGGGCGCTATCCCCACGGCCATCAGCTCCATGAGAAGCCGGAAGCTGAAGAAGGTCACTTACCGTCTGCGCTCCCAGCGCACCAACGCCGCCCCGGAGCTGTAATAAACCAAAAAACAGGAGGCCGCAGGCATTGCCTGCGGCCTCCTGTTTATTTGTTTCGCCTCGGCTTACGCCTGATAGAACAGCTCCACCAGATCGGCGGTGATATCCTCCGTCCAGCTGCACATGGTCACGCAGCACATATAGCCCTCCTGCTTGATGCACACCAGCGTCTCATACATGGGGACATCGTCCATCTCGCCGGAGATAACAGCGCCCTCCCGAACCAGACCGGCGAACTGCACCGGAGTCTGCTCCACCTTCACGTTGGATAGCCCCATGGAGGTCAGAGCATCTTCCAGCTTGGGTACGGCGATCTCCAGATAGCCCGCCTCGTCCAGCAGCTTGCCGTACAGAGCGCCCAGATCCTCATACACCACGTTTATGGTCACAAGGCCCTCCATGGCGCTGGCGAACATATCATAGGTGCTCTTGCCATCCTCCATGGCCTTCTGCATCTCCTCGCTGCTCTCGGCCACCACGCCGGACAGCTCTGCCAGCTGCTCGTCGGTGTAGTAGGTCCAGTCATCGCTCAGCTGGCAGCCGATGCCCACGAAGGTGTTGGTGTAAATGCCGTTTTCAATCGTGCCACGCTGGAAGCCGGATTGGCTGTCGCCGCCGTCTCCGTCCTTCTTACCGCAGGCGGCCATGCTCAGCACCAGTACCAGCGCCAGCAGCAGACCTGCGGCCCGTTTCATCTGCTTCATCGCTTCTCTTTCCTCCGAATCATGTATTTGGGGGTCGCTATACCATATGGTATACGTCCATCCTACCATATTTCGACACAGCCTGCAAGAGAAAAGCACATCAGGGGCGGGCGCAAATGCGCCTGCCCCTGATGCGTCTGCCCCGCAGACTTCCGCTACAAGTCCTCCAGATCGTCCTTTCCCAGACGCATGGTGCGCCAGCGCTCCGGCAGCTCCGGCCCGATGAGAGGAAACAGATTTTCCGTGTGGGAGGTGGGCTGGATGTTGTAGGTGCCGTACTGGTTTACCAGATCGAAGGTGCTCTCCGGCACGCCGGGAAAGTCGTGGATATCCGGAGCCGGGTCGTGAAAGGGCTTTTTCTTTCGCATGGCATGGACCTCCTGTTTTTAATTGCCGCCGGTCATGACGGCAGGGATAGTATGCCCCATTTTAGGCACCTTGGGAGGGTTGTCAGCCGGAGAAAAATCTGCTATAATCGATTTTCCGAGAGAGTATGTGCAGAAGAGACGGAGGTATGTATGGCAAATTTTACCAAGCAGGCCATTGAAACGGCGTTTTTGCAGCTGCTCAACGAAAAGCCCCTGAATAAGATCAGTGTCCGGGATATTGTGGAAAAATGCGGCATCAACCGAAACTCCTTTTACTACCATTTTCAGGATATCCCCTCCCTCATCGCTGAGATCATCACCGCCTACACCGACCGGCTCATCGAGGAGTATCCCACCATCTCCACACTGGACGAGTGCTGCGAGATGGCCGTCCGCTATGCGCTGCGCAACCGCAGCGCCGTGATGCATATCTACCACTCCGTGAACCGTGATCTCTTTGAGAAGAGCACCATGCGTCTGTGCGAGTACGCTGTCACCACCTACATCGATACCGCCTTCCCCCAGCACCAACTGCCGGAGGCAGATCGGAAGGCGGTGATCCGCTTCATCAAGTGCCAGATCTTCGGAATGTGCATCGACTGGATCAGCGGCGGGATGCAGGACGAGGCGCTGGAGGAGCTGCGGCGTATCAGCCGCCTGTGCCACGGCCTGCCGGAGCTCATCATCGAGCGCAGCCGGGACGACCATTGAAAATTTAGGCAAATACCCCCTGACTGCCTAAAAACTGGGCAATTTGCATCCGGGTGTCTGAAAGTCAGACACCCGGTGTTATTTTATCCATTTTCTCCCGGCCCCGAAAGCGATATACTCAGACCATCAAAAGTGAGGGAGATGCGTATCATGCGTTCTGTGACTCCTATGCGAGCGGCCAAAACAGGATACATCATCATGTCGGTGCTGCTGTGCGTGCTGGGCGTGGTGCTGTTTGTGTGGCCCGGCGTGTCGGTGGCCGTCATCGGAGAGCTGCTGGGCATCGGGATGATCGTGTTTGGTGCCGTGAAGGTGGCGGGGTATCTGTCCCGTGACCTGTTCCGGCTGGCCTTCCAGTACGATCTGGCCTTCGGCGTGCTGCTGATCGCCTTGGGCATCGTAACACTGACCCATCCCGGCGAGACCATCGGCTTTCTGTGCGTGGTGTACGGCATTCTGGTGCTGTCGGACGGGCTGTTCAAGGTGCAGATCGCCGTGGACGCCAAGCGCTTCGGCATCGACCGCTGGTGGGCCATCCTGCTGGCGGCGGCGTGCGCCGGTGTGCTGGGCGTGCTGCTGGTGCTGCGGCCCGGCGAGGGGGCGCAGGCGCTGACCATGCTCCTGGGTGCGTCGCTGTTTCTGGACGGCGTGATGAATCTGCTGGTGGCTCTGCTGACAGTGAAGATCATCCGCCACCAGCAGCCGGACGTCATCGAGACAGATGAATTTGAGATCAAGTGAGAAAGGACCGAGATGCAATGGGATTGTCTAAAGCGGTGGTAAAAAACCGTGTTCTGATCCTGATGATCGCATTGATCCTGCTGGTGCCGGCGGTGTTTGGGATGCTGGGTACCCGGATCAACTACGATATGCTGGATTATCTGCCCGGCGACATGGATACCGTCATCGGGCAGGAGACGTTGAAGGAGGACTTCGGCAAGGGAGCCTTCTCCTTCATCGTGGTGCAGGATATGCCGGTGCAGGAGGTGGCCCAGCTGAAGGAGAAGATCCAGCAGGTGGACCACGTGGAGAGCGTGCTGTGGTACGATTCCGTGGCGGACCTCTCCATCCCCATGGAGCTGCTGCCGGATAAGCTGTATAACGAGTTCAATACCGATGATGCCACTATGCTGGCGGTGTTCTTTGACTCCGCCACCTCGGAGGACGTGACCATGGACGCCATCCGTGAGATCCGCTCCATCGCCGGCAAGCAGTGCTTCGTGTCGGGTATGTCGGCGCTGGTGACGGACCTGAAGGACCTGTGCGAGCAGGAGGAGCCTATCTATGTGGCGCTGGCCGTGGCCTGTGCCTGCGCCGCCATGATGCTGCTGCTGGACGGCTGGCTGGTTCCGTTCGTGTTTCTGGCCAGCATTGGCATGGCTATCGTGTATAACCTTGGCAGCAACTTCTTCCTGGGAGAGATCTCCTACATCACCAAGGCCCTGTCTGCGGTGCTGCAGCTGGCCGTGACCATGGACTACTCCATCTTCCTGTGGCACAGCTACAACGAGCAGCTGACCCTGCAGAGCGACCACAAGGAGGCCATGGCGGTGGCCATCCACAACACCTTTACCTCCGTTATCGGCAGCTCCGCCACCACCATCGCCGGCTTCATCGCCCTGTGCTTCATGTCCTTCACGCTGGGCCGTGACTTGGGCATCGTCATGGCTAAGGGCGTGCTGCTGGGCGTGCTGGGCTGCGTGACCATCCTGCCGTCCCTGATCCTGGTGCTTGATAAGCCTCTGCAGCGGACACGGCATAAGTCCCTGATCCCCGATATGGGAGGCTTTGCCAAGGGCGTGTGCAAGATCTTCCCCGTGTTTCTGGTGATCTTCGCCCTGCTCATCGCCCCGGCCTACATCAGCTATGATAAGACCAACGACGAGGTATACTACGACATGGGCCAGTGCCTGCCGGAGGACATGGAGTACGTCATCGCCAACAAGAAGCTCTCCGAGGAGTTTGACATCGCCTCCACCCATATGCTGCTGGTGAACGCCGATCTGCCGGACAGCGACGTCCGGGCCATGATCGACGAGATGGAGCAGGTGCCGGGCGTGAAGTATGTGTTGGGCATGGAGAGCGTGGTAGGCCCCATGATCCCCATGGAGGTGCTGCCGGATTCCGTGCGCTCCATGCTGGAGAGCGACCAGTGGGAGCTGTTGCTCATCAACTCCGAGTATAAGGTGGCCTCCGATGAGGTCGATCAGCAGATCGATCAGCTGAACGCCATCCTGAAGAAGTATGACGAGGGCGGAATGCTCATCGGTGAGGCCCCCTGCATGAAGGACATGATCGAGACGACGGACCACGACTTCAAGGTAGTCAACGCCGTCTCCATCGCCGCCATCTTCCTCATCATCACGCTGGTGGAGGGAAGCTTCTCCCTGCCCTTCATCCTGATCGCCGTCATCGAGCTGGCTATCTTCATCAATCTGGGCCTGCCCCATGTGCTGGGCCAGTCGCTGCCTTTCATCGCCCCCATCTGTATCAGTACCATCCAGCTGGGCGCTACGGTGGACTACGCCATCTTGATGACCACCCGCTACAAGGCGGAGCGGCTCAATGGCGAGGACAAGAAGAAGGCCGTCATGACCGCCCTGCGGACCTCGGCCCCCTCCATCATCGTCAGCGGCATGGGCCTGTTCGCCGCCACCTTCGGCGTGGCGCTGTATTCCAACATCGATATCGTGGGCTCCATGTGTATGCTGATGGCCCGTGGCGCTATCATCAGCGTGCTGCTGGTGCTGCTGGTGCTGCCGGCTCTGCTGATCCTGTGCGACGGCATCGTGTGCCGCACCACCCGTGGTATGACCCATCTCATTGGTAAACAGGAGGTTGTAAAATGAAAAAGAATAAATTTCTGGCTGTGATCTTAGCCATGGCGGTGGCCGTAGGCGCCGCCGGCGTCACCACCTACGCCGTGGGCAAGGACGCCAATGATACCGAGGCCCCGTCCACCGTGGCGACGGCCGCCTCCGCCTCCGACACGGAGGCCGTCAAGGATGAGACGGTGTACGTCATGACCGCTGCCGACGGCAGCACCCAGAAGATCCTGGTCAGCGACTGGATCAAGAACGCCCTGCCTGCCGAGGCCCGGAAGGCCATCGAGAGCCTGAACGACGCCCAGCAGGTGAAGGACGACTGCTGGACCGGCACCATCCAGAAGGAGCTGCCGGTGAGCATGAGCATCCACTACACCCTGGACGGCAAGACCGTCACCCCCAGCGAGCTGGCGGGCAAGAGCGGCAAGGTGACCATCCGCTTCGAGTATGAAAACAACCAGTATGAGGTGCGTACCGTCAACGGCGTCAGCCAGAAGGTGTATGTCCCCTTTGTGGCCCTCACCGGTGCCCTGCTGGATACCTCCCACTTCTCCAATGTCACCGTCTCCAACGGTAAGCTCATCAACGACGGCGACCGCATCGCCGTCATGGGCATGGCCTTCCCCGGCCTGCAGGAGGATCTGGGCATCAGCAAGGAGCAGCTGGACCTGCCCGACTATGTGGAGATCAGCGCCGACGTAACGGACTTCACGCTGGAGACCACCCTCACCGTCGTCTCCAACAGCCTCCTCAATGAGGTGGATACCGACGACCTTACCTCCGGCGATCTGGGGAGCCTGTCCGATTCCCTGGGCAAGCTCACGGATGCCATGGATCAGCTGATGGACGGTTCCTCCCAGCTGTATGACGGACTCTGCACGCTGCTGGACAGCTGCGGACAGCTGTCTGACGGCGTGGATCAGCTGACGGACGGTCTGGATCAGCTCAGTTCCAACAGCAGCGCCCTGAACGCCGGGGCCAAGCAGGTCTTTACCTCCCTGCTGGCTATGGCCGATGAGCAGCTGCAGCCCCAGCTGGCGCAGGCGGGCATCACCATCCCCTCCCTGACCATTGACAACTACACCACCGTGCTGGGCGGCGTGCTGGCCCAGCTGGACGAGGCCGGTACGCTGGCCGAGCAGGCCGCCCGTGAGCAGGTGACTGCCGCCGTGGAGGCCGCACGGGATCAGATCCGTGCCGCTGTGACCGAGGCCGTGCAGCAGCAGGTAACGGCTCAGGTAACGGAGCAGGTGCGCCAGCAGGTGCTGGGGCAGGTGCTCAACGCCATGGGCTACACCATGGAGCAGTATCAGCAGAGTCCTGAGTTGAAGGCACAAGTGGATGCCGCCGTAGAGATGCAGGTGCAGACTCCGGCTATGCAGCAGACCATCTCCGAGAATGTGACGGCCCTTATGGGCACAGAGGAGGTCCAGCAGAAGATCGACATCGCCACGGAGCAGCAGGTGCAGCTGAAGATCGAGGAGACCATGGCCTCCGACGAGGTGCAGCAGAAGATCATGGCCGCTACGGAGCAGGCCTCCGCCGGTGCCGTGCAGATCCGCAGCCTGAAGCAGCAGCTGGACCAGTACAACGTCTTCTACATGGGCCTGAATAGCTACACCGCCGGTGTGGATCAGGCTGCCGCCGGTGCTCAGCGGCTCCAGAGCAATATGCCCGCCCTGCTGGACGGCGTGAAACAGCTGCGGGACGGCGCCATGCAGCTCTCCGATGGATTGAAGCAGTTCAATGAGGAGGGCGTGGAGAAGCTGGTCAGTGTGCTGGGCGACAACGTGGAGGGGCTGACGGAGCGTCTGACCGCCACGGTAGAGGTCTCCCGCAACTACCGCAGCTTCTCCGGGCTGACGGACGGCATGGACGGCGCTGTGCGCTTCATCTACCGCACCGAGGCCGTGGAAAAGGCCGAG
>OHFG01001375.1_pt1 | contig 11161 bp, 8 predicted proteins | sample 1567411 | NCBI WGS metagenome assembly OHFG01 (sample SAMEA3879563, study PRJEB24766) | human gut metagenome | biome: human-associated habitat; feature: feces | place: USA | collected 1985/1987
CCGCGCGGCAGACGCCGCCGGAAGGATATGGGAGGAAAAACACCATGGAAGCATCCAAAGTTTACTATACGGATTTCCGCTGTCCGGTGGGCACCAGCCTGCTGGAAAAGCTGCGCCGGGTGTGCATTGCCGCCGGCATCAAGGACATCGACATGGACGGCCGGTTTGTGGCCATCAAGATGCACTTCGGCGAGCTGGGCAATCTGGCTTTTCTGCGTCCCAACTACGCCAAGGTGGTGGCAGACCTGTGCAAGGAGCAGGGCGGTATGCCCTTCCTGACCGACTGCAACACCCTGTACCCGGGCAGCCGCAAGAACGCGCTGGAGCACCTGAGCTGCGCCCAGCTGAACGGTTTCTGGCCCATGACCACCGGCTGTCAGGTGATCATTGGTGACGGTCTGCGCGGCACGGATGAGGTGGAAGTGCCGGTGCCGAACGGCGAATACTGCAAGACCGCCAAGATCGGCCGCGCCATCATGGATGCGGACGTGTTCATCAGCCTGACCCACTTCAAGGGCCACGAGTCCACCGGCTTTGGCGGTGCGCTCAAGAATATCGGCATGGGCTGCGGCTCCCGCGCGGGCAAGATGGAGCAGCACGCTGCCGGCAAGCCCGCCGTGCAGGAGGGGCTGTGCCGCGGCTGCCACCGCTGCGCCAAGGAGTGCGGCTCGGACGCCATTACTTACAATGCCGAAAACAAGGCGGTCATCGACTACGACAAGTGCAAGGGCTGCGGCCGCTGCATCGGCGCGTGCAGCTTTGACGCCATCTATTCTCCCAACGACTGCGCCAACGAGCTGCTGGACCGCAAAATGGCGGAGTATGCCGCCGCAGTCTGCCACGACCGTCCCTGCTTCCACGTTTCTCTGGTGCAGGACATCAGCCCCAACTGCGACTGCCACTGCGAGAACGATGCACCCATCCTGCCGGATATCGGCATCTTTGCGTCCTTCGACCCTGTGGCGCTGGACCAGGCCTGCGTGGACGCCTGCCTGAACGCCGCCCCGCTGCCCAACAGCCAGCTGGGCACGAACCTTGCAAAGCCGGGCTGGAACTGCTACCACGACAACTTCAAGGACTCCAACCCCAACATCGAGTGGAAGGCCACCCTTGAACAGGCCGAGAAGGTGGGTATGGGCACCCGCCAGTATGTGCTGAAAAAGGTATAACGACAAAATGGGGCGCTGACCACACGGTCAGCGCCCCATTGCGCTTTAAAATTTAAGGTTGCGTTTAAGCCTCGCCGTTCGTCTCCGGCACGATATCGTCCAGCACAGTTTGCAGCGCCTGCCAGTTTTTCAGGGTGCAGCCGGGCAGGGTATCAGCGTCCAGTCCTGCGTCCGCGATGCGGCCGGTCATGCTGTCCTTATCGCTGAGCAGGTCCAGCGCGGCGTCCTTGACCAGCGGCCAAGCCTCGGCAAAGCCCTCCTGCTGGTTGTCGGTCAGGCCGTCGTACCAGCTGTAAAAGGCATCCTGAATGGCCTCCGGGGAGCGGCTGGACATCCGTGCGCCCTCGGCCCATTGCAGCAGAGATGCCGCCGCGATGACCGATTTCAAAGAGCAGCCGGATACCCCGGGCCCCCAGCCCAGACAGGGCGCAAAGGCGTTTTCTGTGCCGGTGATGGAGAACACCGAGTTCTCGTCGAAGTTGCCGGGGTTCAGCTCTCCGGTGTTGGCCTCTGTGGTGGAGGAGGGCAGCTCACTGCTGCCGGAAGCGGATGCGCTGTCCGAGGCGGGTGCAGCGCTGGATGCGGGGCTGCTTGCAGAGCCGCCGCAGGCTGCCAGCAGACAGCCCAGTAAAGCGGCGCACAGCAGCAGCGCAAGGGAGCGGATATATTTCGATCTCATAAGAAAAACCTCCGTAAACGGTGCCCCGGCAAGCCTCCGGAGCAAAGCGGGATCTACACTCTAAGTATACGTTCTGCGCACGGCGTTGTCAATCGTTCTGCGCAGGACGAATTTCAAGCAGACCTGTGCAGGATATACAAAAATGCAGCTTGAATTTCGGGCAGTTCAACGCATTGACATTTTCCGCGCTGGCTCGTACAATCAAAAGCAGACAAGTGAATTTATCAGTGCGTGTAACTGTTCGATCAGGCATGAGCATCAGAGGGAAGGCGGCAACGGCATCCCTTTGGTTCTTGTGCCCTTTTTCTTTTTCACAAAAGCTGCGGCATGGAAGCGGAGGAGTGCGGCGATGCAGGCTGTAAAGGTATTCAATAACAATGCGGTGTCGGTGGTCATGCCGGACGGCAGGGAAGCCATTCTCGTGGGCAACGGGCTTGGGTTTGGCCGCCGCCCGGGGGACGTGATCGACAAAAGCCGCGTTTCCAAGGTGTACTATGTGCAGAACGAACTGCAGACCAAGTTCCTCAAGATGCTGGATAACGTCACCCCGCAGGTGATGCAGGCCGCCGAGCGCATCTCGCTGGCGGCAGAGGAGCAGGGCATCCTGCTCAGCAGCAAAAGCACCATCTCGCTGGTGGACCACATCAGTTTTGCGCTGGAACGTGTGGAAAAGGGCACCTTTCTGCCCAACCTCGTGCTCTCGGAGACCCGGATGCTGTACCCGAAGGAGTACGCGGTGGGGCAAAGGGCGCTGGAACTTGTCCGGCAGTTCTGCGGCGTACAGCTGCCGGAGGACGAAGCGGGCTACATTGCCCTGCATCTGGTAGCCGGTGCGGCGGACGGCGCGCTGGCCTACGATACCGTAAAGTTCGTCAAGGCGGTCAAGGAGATCATCTGTGATACCTATCACTGCACCTTTGAGGAAGAAAGCCTTGAGACCACCCGCCTGACCGTGCACCTCAAGTTTCTGGCGGCGCGCATCCTGCGGCACACCCCGTGGCAGGATGCCGGGCTGGAATCCATGTATACGGTGCTTTTGCAGCGCGACAGCCGCAACGAGGTGTGCTTGCAGCGCATCAATGCCTATCTGCGGCAGGAATTTGATTACGAGCTGGATCATCAGGAGCAGGTCTATCTGCTCATCCACCTGACCAAGATCGTTGGTTAAAATGTTTCAACAGGGCGTCCGGAAGCCCTGCGGAATAGAAATCATCCCCCAAAACAGTCAAGTCAAAAAGTGAGGAGTATTACACGATGAAAGAAAAAGTCATGAATGGCTTGGAAAAGTTCTCCAAAGCCATGCTCTCACCGCTGTCGTATATCTCGGCAGCAGGCCTGATCCTTGTGCTGGGCGCATTGCTTACCAGCACAAGCCTTAGTGCGATGATCCCCGTTCTGCAGTGGACCCCCATCAAGCTGCTGGGACAGCTGATCTACAACTGCATCATGGTCATCATCAACAACCTCAGCCTGATGTTCTGCGTGGGCATCGCAGCGGCGCTGGCCAAAAAGAACAAGCAGCAGGCTGCCATCATCGGCCTGATGAGCTATTTTATGTACCTGACCGCCGGCAACGTCACCCTGACCCAGCTGGGTATGCTGGCCGAGGCTGACCCGCTGGTGGGTCTGTACGGCACCGGTCAGTCCACCGTGTTCGGCATCCAGACGGTGGATATGGGCGTGTTCGGCGGTATCCTGCTGGGTCTGGTCTGCGGCTGGGTGTACAACCGCACCTGTGAAAAGCAGTTCAAGGGCATCATCACCCAGATCTACTCCGGCAACCGCTGGTCCTTTACCTGCATGGTGGTCTTTTCCATCCTGTTCGGCTTTGGCTCCTGCTTCTTCTGGCCGCCGGTGCAGAACGTGATCAGCGCACTGACCGATCTGATCGCCACCTCCGGCAACTTCGGCCTGTTCCTGTACGGCTTCCTGGAGCGCTTCCTCATCCCCACCGGCCTGCACCACCTCATCTACACCCCTTTCCAGTTCTCTGCACTGGGCAACAGCCTGACCGTGGGCGATGCCACCTACACCGGCTCCTACATCGTCATGATGATGGAGTACAGCATGGGTCTGCCCTTCTCGGACGGCATCGTGTGGATGTACACCGGCTTCACCAAGACCTTCGGCTACTTTGGCATCGTGGCGGCCTTCATCTTCTGCGCCCGCAAGGAGAACCGCAAAAAGACCGCTGCCGTTCTGGTGCCGCTGGCCTTTACCGCTTCTCTGGCCTCCATCACCGAGCCGCTGGACTTCATGTTCTGCTTCTCTGCGCCCATCCTGTGGGTGGCACACGCCTGCATCTCCGGCCTGTTCATCGTGCTGCTGCACATCTTCCATGTCACCGGCTTTACCACCAACCTCCTCGGCTCGATTCTGATGAACCTTTCCGCCGGTGCAGATAAGACCAACTATCCCACCCTGTACCTGCTGGCGCTGTGCCAGATCGCAGTGTACTTTGTGGTGTTCACCCTGCTGATCAAGGCCTTTAACCTGCACACCCCCGGCCGGGAAGAGGCGAGCACTGAGACCGCGGGGAGCGATGCACCCGCCAAGAAAGCAAGCGTGAAGAACGCTGCCGAGGTCCAGTGCGTCATCGACGGTCTGGGCGGCAAGGAGAACATTCTGTCGGTGGACAACTGCTTTACCCGCCTGCGGGTAAACATCAAGGATCCCGCAAAGCTGGACGAAGCTGCCATCAACAAACTGCCGAACAGCGGCATCGTGAAAAAGGGTACCGATATCCAGATCGTTTACGGTCTGCAGGTAGCCGATATCAAGCGTGCCGTGGAGGCACAGCTGGAAAACCAGTAAATCGTTTTACCGTGCCCCGGCGGATTGCGCCGGGCTAACCTGAAAAATACAAAAAAGGAGCGTTTATACTATGGTCATTACCATTGCTGGCGGCGGTAGCACGTTTACCGCCGGTATCGTCAAATCCATCGCCCTGCGCCGGGAAGAACTGGAAGTGGACGAGATCCGTCTGTTCGACATCAACAAGGAGCGGCAGGACAAGGTTGCCGTTGTGGTGGACTGGGTCCTGCATAAGGAGCTGAATACCGACATCAAGCTGGTGGTCACCACCGATGTGCAGCAGGCTTACACGGATGCCTCTTTTGTGTTTGCCCAGATGCGCGTGGGCGGCTACGCCATGCGGGAGCAGGACGAAAAGATCCCTCTGCGCCACGGCTGCGTGGGACAGGAGACCTGCGGCTGCGGCGGCATGGCCTACGGAATGCGCACCATCTTCCCCATGATCAAGCTGATCGACGATGTGGAAAAGTATGCCAAGAAGGACTACTGGATCCTGAACTACTCCAACCCCGCCGCCATCGTATCCGAAGCCTGCCGCAAGCTGCGCCCGAAGGCACGGATCATCAACATCTGCGATATGCCCATCGCCATCATTGACGTGGTGGCAGCTGCCATGGGCATCCAGAACAAGAAGGAGATCGTCTACGATTACTTTGGCCTGAACCACTTCGGCTGGTTCACCTCCATCCAGTACCACGGCGAGGATCTGATGCCCAAGCTGCGCGCCTACATCAAGGAGAACAAGATCCTTCTGCCGGAAAGCTACCTCAAGGGCATGGGCGCCCTGACCTCCTCCAGCAGCCAGAACCGCCACACCAAGGGCAGCTGGTACTATGTGTGGAAGGGCGAGTACGAGATCATGGAAAACTTCCCGGAGTACCTGCCCAACACCTACCTGAACTACTATCTGCAGGCCAAAGAGTTCGTGGAGCACTCGGACCCGAACCACACCCGCGCCAACGAGGTGGAGGAGACCCGCGAAAAGAACCTGTTCGACGGCATCGACCACTACCTCAAGACCGGCAAGGTGGACGCCAACACCTTCTATGCCGGCAGCCACGGCGACTGGATCGCAGATCTGTCCGCTGCGCTGAAGAACGACACCAAGGCACGCTTCCTCATCATCACCGAGAACCGCGGCGCGATCCCCAATATGCCCTATGACGCAATGGTGGAGCTGCCCGCCTACATCGGCAAAAACGGCCCGGAGGTCATTGCCCGGGACAACATCCCGCTGTTCCAGCAGGGCTTGATGATGCAACAGCTCAACAGCGAAAAGCTGCTGGTAGAGGGTTGCGTGGAAGGCAGCTACGAGAAGGTATTGCAGGCCTTCACCCTGAACAAGACTGTGCCCAGCATGAGCGTTGCAAAGGCCATTCTGGACGATATGATCGAAGCCAACAAGGGCTACTGGCCGGAGTTGCACTGAGCAGCCGGCTTTCCCGCCGCCGCAGGCATTGCCGCCTGCGGCGGCTTTTTTATGCGCATTGACCTTTGCAGAGCAAGGGCTTATAATGAGAAAAAACCAGTAAAAGCGAAAGGAAGCACACCCATGCAAAACCAAGTCCCTGTATCCCAAAACCGCCCGGTCACCGGGCGCTTTGCGCCCAGCCCCAGCGGACGGCTGCATCTGGGCAATCTGGCGTGCAGCCTGCTGGCATGGCTCAGCGCAAAAAGTCAGGGCGGGCGCATCGTGCTGCGTATTGAGGACCTGGATGCCGAGCGCTGCCCCCGCGTTTACGCCGACTTGCTGGAGCAGGACCTTGCGTGGCTGGGGCTTACATGGGACGAGGGCGGCAGCACCGGCGGCGCACACGCGCCCTATTACCAGAGCGAATGCGGGGACATCTATACCCAAAGCTACCGCAAACTGGAGCAGAGGGGGCTGGTGTACCCCTGCTTCTGCTCCCGCTCCCAGCTGCACGCCGCCAGCGCACCCCACACCTCGGACGGCAACGTCATCTACCCGGGCACCTGCCGGGGACTGACGCCGGAAGAGATCGCGGAAAAGCGCAAAAAGAAAGCCCCTGCCTACCGCCTGATGGTGCCGGACGAGGAGATCACCTTTACGGACGGCTGCATGGGCACCCACACCGAAAACCTGCTGCGGGACTGCGGCGACTTCTACCTGCGCCGGGCAGACGGGGTGTTTGCCTATCAGCTGGCGGTGGTGGTGGATGATGCCCGCATGGGCGTCACCGAAGTGGTGCGCGGGGCAGACCTGCTTTCCTCCACGGCGCGGCAGCTGTACCTGTACCGGCTGCTGGGTTTGCAGCCGCCCCGCTTTGCCCACTGCCCGCTGCTGCTGGCGGCGGACGGGCGGCGGCTGTCCAAGCGGGACGGCGACCAGAGCCTTGAAAACCTGCGGGCAAAATATACCGCCCCGGAGATCATCGGCAAGCTTGCCTTTGCCTACGGCTTGCAGCCGGAGCCTGCCCCCCGCACTCCGGAAAGCCTTGTGCCGGACTTTGCGTGGACAAAAGTCCCCAAGCAGGATATCTGCCTGCCCGAGGGGCTGTTCTGAAAAAGGAAATGAAAAAACGACCCCTGTCTGCGCCAAAGGCGCTGACAGGGGTCAATTTTTCTTTTTTAGGCTCTCCACACCTGCGGCAGCTGGCTGCGCTCGAGGGCGGTAAAGGCGCTGTCCAGCGCCAGTGCCAGCAGCGCACCCAAGGCTACGTCGATGCAGCTGTGCTGCTTGAGCAGCACGGTGGAGCAGACGATGGAAATGCACAGCACAGTGGCTGCGGGACGCATCCAGCGGCGGCGGGGCGCATCAAAGATGCGGCTGCGGTAGTACGCCAGCAGCAGCGTCACCGAGTTGAACACATGGATGGAGGGGCAGACGTTGGTGGCGGTGTCGGTGCGGTACAAAAAGCGCACAGTCTGCGCAAAGATATCGCTGCCCGGCACCCAGTAGGGGCGCAGGTCCAGCGCCGTGGGCAGCACCGCGTAGCACGCCAGTGCAATGGTCATGCCGGAGAACAACGGCAGGCACAGCCGCCAGAAGTCCTCCCGCGGGGCCTTCCACAGCAGATAGAACAGGGTGAAGGGGATCCACAAAAACCATGCAAAATAGGGGATCACCGCATATTTGCAGAAGGGGATCAGATCGTCCAGACGGCAGTGCACCAGAATGCTGCGCAGGGGGACGTTTGCCTCCAGAGAGTGAAAAACGGAAAGATAAAATATCGTATACAGCGCCATGAACCCGATGGGGTGGCGCGCAAGCCAGCTGCGTTTCATAGAATAGCCTCCTTTTGCAGAAGAGCAGAACTCGATAGCATTGAGAAATTATACGCCCGAACGATGAAGATTGCAAGAACGAAAGGTGAAAACTTTGTCAAGCGCTGAAAAAATAATTTGTGGAACTTGTAAAAAATACCATCGCTCTTCTGTTGATAATACGAATCAGAGGGGCGGTTTCCTGCAAAAAAAGAAAAATCCACCCCGTTTTCGCCGGTCTTTACAGACCGGGAATGGGGTGGATGCTAAAAAATCAGATCACACTCTGCTCCAGCCAGCTGCCCCGGCAAAAGCGCAGGTAGAAGCACAGCGAGCGGAACACCCAGTCCAGATACATCCCCATCCAGATGCTCAGCAGCCCGCCGCCGAAGCACAGCACGGCCAGATAACAGAAGCCCACCCGGAACGCCCACATGGATACGATGCTCACGGTCATGGTAAACCGGGCGTCACCGGCGGCGCGCAGGATGTTGGGCAGGGTAAAGCTGGACGGCCACACGAACAGGGAAACGATGTTGAACCACACCATGATGTCCAGTGCCATGGCCTGCGCCTCCGGCGAGAGGTTGAACAGGGACACCGCGAACCGGTTGGCGAAGAAGAAGGCCGAAAGGTTCATCACCCACGCGCCGCAGTAGGCGGTCAGCATCAGGCGGCGGGAGTAGTACACCGCCTGTTCCTTTTCGCCTGCGCCCAGACACTGGCCTACCACGGTCAGGGCAGCCATGCCCACGGCGTTGGCGGGGATGTTCAAAAAGGTGGTGGTGGTATTTGCCACCGCATTTGCGGCAATGGCTGCCGTGCCAAGGGTGGAGGTCAGGCTGGAGACCGACAGCTTGCCGATCTGGAACATCCCGTTCTCGATGCCGGCAGGGATGCCCACCCGCAGGATGCGCCGGATCAGCCCGCCGTTCGGCGCCATTGCCCGCAGGCTGTCCACCCGCAGGGCGCAGTCCGGCTTTTGCAGCAGATACAGCACCGCCGCGCAGGCAATGGCGCGGGACACAAGGCTGGCAAGCGCCGCGCCCATGACCCCCATGCCGAAGCCGTAGATCAGCACCGCGTTGCCGCCGATGTTCACCACGTTCATCACCAAGCTGGACAGCATACTGATCTTGCTGTTGCCCTGCGCCCGGAACAGCGCCGCACCGGCGTTGTACAGGCCGATGAAGGGGTAGCTCAGCGCCGAAAGCAGAAAATAGGTCTCGGCGTAGTGCATCACGTCCGCATCAATGGAGCCGAAGATGCCCCGCAGGATGGCGTGCCGCCCGCCGATGACCACCGCCGCCACCAGCACGCTGAAACTGGACAGCACGAATAAGATCTGCGCGGCGGCAGCCTTGGCGTTTTTCGGCTCCTGATGGCCGATGTACTGGCTGGTGACCACCGCACCGCCGGTGGCCAGCGCGCTCATGATCTGGATCATCAGGGTGTTAAAGCTGTCCACAAGGCTCACGCCGGACACGGCGGCTTCGCCCACCGAGGACACCATCAAAGTGTCTGCCAGACCAATGGTCACGCTGAGCGCCTGCTCCGCGATCAGCGGCAGCAGCAGCGCCACCAGCGCCTGCCGTGGAAACAGGGGAGTGGATGTGAATTTGGACGATTTCATTCTGTCCTCCGTTGCAAATGACAAAAAAGCTCGAATACCTCTATCATACAGCGGAAGCTGTCGAAATGCAAGAGGTTGTATACAAGAAAGTGTCAAAAAGCAACAGCCCGCTGCGTTTCGTGCCCTTTACCCATGGGCGCAGTTGTGTTAAAATAAGGTTGCAGCCCGCCCCGCTGTGCAGGAGAGGGGCGCTGCTTTGATAAATGGATAAGGTATGATAAGAAGGTAAAGACCCATAAGGGGGTACAGTATGCAGCAAACTGCGCACAAGGTCGTTGTCATCGGACATCGCAACCCGGACACCGACTCCATTTGCTCTGCCATTGCCTATGCAGAGCTGAAAAATAAGACCAGCGATCTGGTTTGCGAGGCCCGGCGTGCGGGCAAGATGAATCAGGAAACGGAATTTGTGCTGAAAAAGTTCGGGGTCACGCCGCCCCGGATGTGCACCGATGTCAACCCTAAAATTCGGGATGTGGATTACCGGCAGGTGCCCGGCATCCCCGGCTCCACCAGCCTGCGCAAGGCGTGGGAGATCATGCGCGACCAGAAGATCGACACCCTCCCCGTGACCAGCGAGGAGGACGAATTGCAGGGCGTCATCACGGTGAAGGATATCGCCACCGCCAACATGGACCTGTTCGACACCGGTATCCTTGCCAAGAGCCGCACCAGCTACCGCAATATTCTGGAAACGCTGGGCGCCACCATGGTGGTGGGCAGCGAGGACGCAGAGTGCACCACCGGACACATCCGCATCGGCACCGCCACCCCGGAAATGCTGGAAAGCAGCATGGAAAAGGGTGATATCGTCATCCTGACCAACCGCTACGAAAGCCAGCTCTGCGCCATCGAGAAGGAAGCTTCTCTCATCATCATCTGCAACGGCGCAAAGGTGGGCCGCACCATCCAGCACATTGCCGCCGAGACCGGCGTAGCCATCATGAGCGCCCCCTGCGATACCTATGCGGCGGCAAAGCTCATCAGCCAGTGTGCGCCCATCTCCTATTACATGACCCGGGACGATATCATGAAATTCACCCTCGTCACTCCGGTGGCAGACGTCACCCGCGTGATGGCAAAGGTGCGTCACCGGTATTTCCCCATTCTGGATGCAGACGGCAAGTACTGCGGCATGATCAGCCGCCGCAACATCATCAACCTGCGCAAGCGCCGCATCATTCTGGTGGACCACAACGAGGCCACACAGGCGGTGGAGGGCTTTGATCAGGCCGAGATCTTGGAGATCATCGACCACCACCGCATCGGCAGTCTGGAGACCAGCGGCCCGGTGTACTTCCGCAACCAGCCGGTGGGCTGCACCGCCACCATCGTCACCCAGATGTACGATGAAAACGGCGTGACCATCCCGCAAAAGACCGCCGGTCTGCTGCTGGCCGCCATCCTTTCGGATACGCTGGTGTTCCGCAGCCCCACCTGCACCCCCGTTGACGTGAACGCCGCCAACCGTCTGGCAAAGATCGCCGGGGTGGACATCAACGAGTTTGCCAACGAGATGTTTGAGGCCGGCGAAAAGCTGGACGGCAAGACCGCCGAGGAAGTGTTCTTGCAGGACTTCAAGGTGTTCATGTGCGGCGATATCCGCTTTGGCGTGGCGCAGGGCAGCTACATGACCCGCAA
>OHFG01001381.1_pt1 | contig 11108 bp, 7 predicted proteins | sample 1567411 | NCBI WGS metagenome assembly OHFG01 (sample SAMEA3879563, study PRJEB24766) | human gut metagenome | biome: human-associated habitat; feature: feces | place: USA | collected 1985/1987
CCGTAGTGGGCTACGGCAACTGAATTCGGGTGAAATATCCCGCAAAGTGGGGCGTACAGATTGCGGGAATGATTTTTCAGACACGCTCTAGTGTATAAAAGCATTGACGAACGGTCTGTTTTCGGCTATCATGATAGTTAACTGGATGAGAGCCAAAGAGGAGGATTAACATGAAAAAAATTCAGATGCAGACACCACTTGTGGAGATGGATGGAGATGAGATGACCAGAATTCTCTGGAAAATTATCAAAGATGAACTTCTTCTTCCGTATATTGATTTGAACACTGAGTATTATGACCTTGGTCTGGAATACAGAAATGAAACGGATGATCAGGTAACTGTTGATGCAGCAGAGGCTACAAAGAAGTACGGCGTTGCAGTGAAATGTGCCACTATCACTCCTAATAAGGCAAGAATGGAAGAGTATACCTTAAAGAAAATGTACAAGAGTCCTAACGGAACGATTCGTGCAATTCTCGATGGAACTGTTTTTCGTGCCCCAATCGTAGTGAAGGGTATTGAACCATGTGTTAAGAACTGGAAGAAGCCGATTACCATTGCAAGACATGCTTACGGTGATGTATACAAGGCTTCTGAAATGAAGATTCCGGGACCGGGAAAGACAGAGCTTGTTTACACAAACGAAGCTGGTGAGGAGACAAGAGAGCTGATCCACAACTTTACAGGAGCAGGTATCATTCAGGGACAGCACAATGTCGTTGCTTCCATTGAGAATTTTGCACATTGCTGCTTTAGATATGCGCTTGATACAAAGCAGGATCTGTGGTTTGCGACAAAAGATACCATTTCCAAAAAGTATGATCACACCTTTAAGGATATTTTCCAGGAGATCTATGATCGCGATTATAAGGAAGCATTTGAGAAGGCTGGTATTGAGTATTTCTATACATTGATCGATGATGCTGTTGCAAGAGTAATTCGTTCTGAGGGCGGATATATCTGGGCTTGCAAGAACTATGATGGTGATGTTATGAGTGATATGGTAGCCACAGCATTTGGTTCACTTTCAATGATGACTTCTGTTCTTGTATCACCTAATGGATACTATGAGTATGAAGCTGCACACGGAACAGTACAGAGACATTATTATAAGCATCTTAAGGGTGAAGAAACATCTACTAACCCTATTGCTACTATATTCGCATGGACAGGCGCTTTAAGAAAAAGAGGAGAGCTGGATAATATTCCTGAGCTTGGAAAATTTGCTGATACTCTTGAGCGTGCATGCATTAAGACTATTGAAGATGGAAAGATGACAAAGGATCTTGCACTTATTACAACAATGGAGAATCCTGTAACACTTAATACACAGGATTTCATCAGTGCAATAAGAAAGACTCTTGAGGAGCTCCTTTAATTAAGGGGTAGGATTTCCATTTAATGATGGAGGGGACATTATGTTACATATAATGGGTATAACATTTAGAAGTATGAATATAAGCCAGCTTGTTATATGGTTTTTTATATACAGCTTTCTTGGATGGTGTATGGAATGTGTGGTTATCAGAAAGCAGCTTGGTTACTGGGAAAACAGGGGCTTTGCCAAGCTGCCGTTCTGTGTAATATATGGTTTCGGGACACTGATTGCTTTTAATATTTTTAAGCCAATAGAGCATAATTATATTGCACTATATATTTTTGGATGTATATGTGCTACAGCATTTGAGTACCTTACAGCACAGGTTATGTTAAAACTGTTTGGTGAAGTGTGGTGGAATTATGATCATCTTAAGTTTAATTACAAAGGCATCATATGCTTACAGTCAACACTTGCCTGGGGGTTTGTTGCCGTATTTATATTCGGATTTTTGAATAAATTTGTGGAGCGTTTTGTATTCTCAATCGATTACAGGATTGCCAGTGTTATGGCAATGATTCTTGTCTTTTCATATACTGCGGATTTTATGCAGAGTTTTTCGGAAAGTCTTAATATGCAGAATATGGATATCAAAGCGGAGATGAGAAAGTTTATTAAGATGTTTCACAGATAATCAGCATCTTATTGACAATTGATTCGGGGATAATTATATGATTTTTAAAAAGTTACGAAACAATTTTAGTCTTTTAATTGACAGCAGCAGGCATGTATGGACATTTGAACTGGCATACAAGCTTGTTGCTTTTGCTGTTATATTCCCCATTGTTTTATTTACAATTAATTTTCTTATGAAGATAGCAGGAGTGAACTATCTTACTAATGAATATATTCAGAGAGCAATGACACACCCTGTAGTCATATTTGCAATTTTTCTTGCTATGGGTATATTTGTATTCTATTGCACTTATGAGATGACATATCTTTCAGTCTGTTTCGAGACAAAGAGAACATCATGTAATGCATCTGTTGTTGATATATTTTATAATTCTTATAAGGTTTTTAAAAATGTTTTTAAGCCAAGACATATAGGTCTGAGTATATTTTACTTCATATCAATTCTGGCTTCCAATGTAACTGTATGGTTTAATGTCTTATACAGTGAGACTAATACTAACTTAATTAAAATGTATATCATTAGGAATCACTGGTATATTAAGGCTGAAGTTATATTTATGTTTGTCATTATATACGCAATTGTAATTCCTGGAATATATGCAATGAATATATGCATGATGGAAGGACTGGGATTTAGGGAAGCATATAAGAAAAGTGCCCGTATGGTTAAGAAGCATCCAATGGGAACAATATCAGCACTTGTTGTGTATAATCTGGTTATGCTTGCAATTATTGGAATAACTTATGTGCTTATATCAGTATTTCTTGTTGCAGGTGTTAAGATTCTTAATATGGCATATCTTGGAAATGCTATATTTCTGTCTGCATTAAGGACAGAAAGACTAATTATAAAATGTATTCTTGTATGTGTAGCAATACCACTGTCTTTTTCGGCTATTTCACATATGTATTACAAATATACTGATGTAGACGATATTACATTTGAGTTCACAGATATACAGGAAGGTCCTGCAAAAAGAAGAAAGATAATATATAGTATTGTTTTAACTGCTGCTGTTGTTGCAGATGCATTTTATCTAATAATGACATTTAACAATAATCCATTTGAAAATGTAGCTATCTTTCATGAGACTAAGGTTATGGCTCACAGGGGGGCTTCAACAGAGACACCTGAGAATACGATGGCCGCATTCCAGAAAGCTATAGATGATATGGCAGATTATATTGAACTTGATGTACAGCTTACAAGTGATGGAGAAGTCATAGTGATGCATGATTCTAATGCATATCGTACAACAGGTGTGGATGAAAATATTGTAAATATGACATATAAAGAGGTTAGAAGGCTGGATGCAGGTTCATGGTATTCAGATGAATATAAAGGTGAGAAAGTACCAGGACTTAGAGAAGTACTAGAACTTGCACAGGGAAAGATAAAGCTTAATATAGAATTAAAGCCTGCTGATAATGGAGAAGAACTTGCAAGGAAAACGGTCGCTCTTATTGAAAAATATAATATGGAGAATGATTGCGTAATAACATCATTTAGCAGTTCAGCTTTATCGGCAGCAAAATCATGTGATGAAAATATTAGAGTCGGATATATATTATCAGCGGCTTATGGCGATTATTATGATATGAAAAATATAGATTTCTTTAGTGTTAATGCAGCATTTTTATCAAAGAGAACTATTGATGCAATTCATAATTCAGGTAAACAAGTGTATGCGTGGACGGTTAATAATAAAGATTCTATCAAGAACCTGACTAATAAAGGCGTTGACGGCGTTATCACAGATAATCCGGTTCTTGCAAGGGAAACAATATATTCAAGAGATACATCAGAAACTATTGTTAACATGATAAGGTATGTGTTTAATCAGTAGAATGGGGGCATATGTATGGAAAGAGGAATAGGAACTTCAAGAGGAATTGGCATAGGACATGTTCTTATTGTTTATAATGCCAGTGCTGTTGTAAACAGGGGAACGCATTATAACGCAGAAGAAGAGAAGAAAAGATTCTTTGAGGCCAGAAAAACATTTATAGAGCAGACAGAAGAATTATTATCTGAACTGGAGAAAAAACTTGGTGAGTCTGACAAGGATGCACTGGTGCTTAAGAATCAGATATATCTTGCAAGAGATATAACAACAGAGAATGAAGTCGTTGCTGCAATTGATAATAGTCACATATGTGCAGAAGCAGCTTTTGATGATGTGTGTAATAAGCTGATTCAATTGTTTTCTTCAATGGATAATCCTGATATGCAGCAACGTGTTACTGATATTCAGGATATGAGAGAAAGAATGATACAGATATTGCAGGGAACGAAAGCGTTTGACCTTACTAATCTTCCAGATAATACTGTTATTGTTGCAGATGAGATTAAGCCATCTATGACAGCTTCCATGGACATAGCACATGTTGCAGGTATTGTTGCAGAAAAAGGCGGTGATACGGCACATGCTTCAATTCTTGCAAGAGCACTTGAGATTCCGGCAGTACTTAGTGTGAAGGGAATACTTCAGAAAGTAAAAAATGGAGATTCTATAATAATAGACGGAGCTTATGGAGAAGTTTTTATTAATCCAACACAGCGTACATTTTCTATATATGAAAAGAAAAAGAAGAAATATGAAGAACATATTGAGGAATTGAAGACATTTATTAATAAAAGCACAGAGACAGCTGATGGGAAAAAGGTTATGCTTGCTGCCAATATTGGTGGAGCTGATGAAGCAGCTAAGGCTGTTAAGGCTGGAGCTGAAGGTGTGGGACTTTTCAGGACTGAGTTTCTTTTTCTTAATAAGAATGCGCTGCCGACAGAGGAAGAACAGTTTGAGGAATATAAGAAGGCGGCAGTGCTGACAAAAGGTATGCCGCTTACAATAAGAACACTTGATATTGGTGGAGATAAGGATATTCCGTACATGGGACTTACGAAAGAAACCAATCCTTTTTTAGGATACCGTGCAATAAGATTCTGCCTTGACAGAGTTGATATATTCACAACACAACTCCGTGCGATATTAAGAGCCAGTGCATATGGCTCTATAAGAATTATGATACCTATGATTACGTCAGTTAATGAAGTGAGACAGGTTAAAGATATGATTAAGAAAATATGCAGCGACCTTGACCATAATGGAATTAGTTATGACAAGAATATCCAGACAGGCGTTATGATTGAGACTCCGGCAGCAGCTATTATGGCAGATGCTATAGCACAGGAGGTTGATTTCTTTTCAATTGGTACTAATGATCTTACACAGTATACAATTGCAGTAGACAGATGCAATGAAAATGTAGCATATCTGTATTCTGCATTCAATCCGGCAGTGTTAAGACTTATAAGAAGGATAATAGAATGTGCTCATAATGCAGGTATTGAAGCCGGAATGTGTGGTGAGGCAGCTGCAAATGCTTTAATGGCACCGATATTGTTATCATTTGGTCTGGATGAATTCTCAGTATCAACAGGAAAGGTATTAGAGACAAGAAAGACAATTGCAGACTGGTCACTTAAAGAAGCCGGACTTGTAACAGATAAGGTTATGTCAATGGCAACTGAGAAGGAAGTAACAGACTATCTTAGTGATTATTTATCAGAAAGAAATAAAAAATAAAAGGAAATATATATATGACAGTTTATGAAACAGATGAGATTATTGAGAGAGTTATTCTGGTTGGAGTAGCATTTGACACAGATGACGACACAGAGCGCTCTCTTGATGAGCTTGGAGAGCTTGCCAAGACAGCAGGTGCACAGACCGTGGGAAGGATGATTCAGACAAGAGATAACTTTCACCCTGCAACATATATTGGCAAGGGTAAGATTGAAGAATTAAGACTTATGATTGATGAGCTTGATGCTACGGGAATTATATGTGATGACGAATTAAGCCCTGCCCAGTTTAAGAATCTTGAGGATGAACTTGGTGTTAAAGTTATGGACAGAACAATGGTTATTCTTGACATATTTGCGGCAAGGGCTACATCGAGTGAAGGTAAGATTCAGGTTGAGATGGCACAGTTAAAGTACCGTTCAATAAGACTTGCGGGTTTTGGAACATCAATGTCAAGACTTGGTGGCGGAATAGGAACAAGAGGTCCAGGAGAGAAAAAGATTGAGACAGACAGACGACTTATAAGAGACAGAATATCAAAGCTCTCAGTAGACCTTAAAGATATGAAAGAGCACAGAGATGTCCAGAGAAGTAAAAGAGCTAAGACTTCAACACCTGTCGCAGCTATAGTTGGATATACCAATGCCGGCAAATCAACACTTCTTAATAAACTTACTGATGCAGGTGTGTTGTCGGAGAACAAGCTTTTTGCAACACTTGACCCTACAACAAGAAGTATGGAACTTCCTAATGGTGAAAAAGTTCTGCTTACAGATACCGTCGGATTTATAAGAAAACTGCCACATAATCTTATCGAAGCATTCAAGAGTACTCTTGAAGAGGCAAAGTATGCAGACATTATAGTGCATGTTGTTGATGTATCCAACCCGAACTATGAACAGCAGATGTCAACAGTATATGCAACACTTAAGCAGTTAGGTGTTGAAGGAAAGCCTGTTGTTACATTATTTAATAAATGTGATGTTTTACCGGAGAAGCCGGCAGCTAAGGATTTACATGCAGACTATACATACAATATATCTGCTGTAAGAGGTAATGGTCTTGAAGCATTTAAAGAGTGCTTACAGGAAATTATTCTTAAGAGCAGAATAAGAATTGAAAGGGTATTTCCTTACAGCGAAGCAGGCAAGATACAGCTTATAAGACAGTTTGGACAGCTTGAAAGTGAAGAGTACACAGAAGATGGAATTAAGGTGCTTGCCTATGTTCCTAAGGAGATAGAAGGGAAGTTGTAATTATGAATCTGATAGCAACAGTAGATAAGAACTGGGCAATAGGAAAACAGGGACATCTTCTTGTTAATATTCCGGAAGATATTAAGCTTTTCCGAATGGAAACAGCTGGAAAAGCTGCAATAATGGGAAGAAAGACATATGAGCAGATTACGGACAGAACAGCTCTTATAGACAGATATAATGTAGTGCTTACTAGTGATTTGTCATATAAGAAGGATGGAGTTGTTGTAGTACATTCAGTAGAAGAGGCACTTGAAAAGGTTGCATCATATAAGTCAGAGGATATATATGTAATCGGTGGAGAATCTGTATTTGAACAGTTTCTTCCATATTGCGATGTGGCACACATAACGAGTGTTGATTATAAGTATGATGCAGATGCACATTTTCCTAATCTGGATAAGATGCCAGAATGGAAAGTTACACAGATGAGTGAGGAACACACATACTTTGATTTGTGCTACGAATTTAAAAAGTACTGTAAAATGTAAATTATGCTTTGAATCGTGCAGAAACGGATATGATAGAAAAGTTTCTGACATATTTTCTTCATTGAAAATATACATTTTATTTGATACTATAATTAAAAAACAAGAGAGGGGAGAAATGTTATGTTTTGCACAAAATGCGGATATAATGCAGGGACAGCAAAATTTTGTCCAAAGTGTGGAAATCCTTTAAATCCACAGCCAGTACAGGAAACACCTGTACAGAACGAACCAGTTGCACAGACGGTACAGAGTGAGCCAGTTGCACAGCAGCAGTTCGGAACACAGCCACAGTTTAATGAGACAGTACAGCCACAGTTCGGAACACAGCCACAGTCAGGCACAGTTCCACCAGTGAATGCAGATGTACCAAGATATCAGCAGGCACCTCCTATGCAGCCACAGCCTAAGAAGAAAAAGAAGAAGTGGCCAATAGTAGTTGCTATAATAGCAGTTATTGTGGCAGCGGCAGCAGTACTCGGATTTGTAGTACTTCCTAATGTGTTATCACCAGATAAGCATGCAATAGCAGCTATCAAGAAACTTGGAACAGGTCTTGAGGATACAGCAAGCAGTGCATTGGATAATATGTCACTTACATCTGTATCAGACAAGAATCAGATAACAGGTACATTAAAGCTTGATACTGCAACAATTGATGGCGAGAAGTATTCAGATTATATCAAGGCTGATACAGTTACATATGACATTCAGATGGATGCTTCAACAGAGAAGATGGCAGGAGAGATTAAGCTACAGAATGGATCAGCTACAGCACTTACAGTTACATTTTATTCAGATGGCAATAATATGTATTTCAAAGTGCCTGAGTTATTCTCAGAGTCATTCGTAATCTCACTGGCACAGTTTGAGGATGAAATTGATTCGGGATTTTCTTATGGAAGTTTGGGTAGTATTTCAAAGTATTTCTCAGCAATAGATACAAGCAATATTGAATTATACAGAGAACCTGTTAATGCAGCAGTTAAATGTGTAGTTAAGGGGATTAACACATTTGCAGAAGAATGTGAATACAAGAAGGGTGATAAATTTACATATAATTCGGATAACGGAGATATCAAGGTTTCTGAGTATAGCATTACAATAACTAAGGAGACTGTTATTAAGGCATGCGAAACAGTTATTGATGAATTATATGCAAGTAAAGATCTTTCTTCTTATATGACAATTCTTACAATGGCAGGCGTTTCACAGACAACTATCAAGAGCAGTATTGAGAGTTCATTAAGTGATATGCAGCCAGTTACATTGTCAATGTATATTAATAAGAATGATGAGATTGTAAGACTTGCAATTGATGCAGCAGATTATAATACAAGCGAAAAAGGATTTGTTGCAATCTCATTTCTTGGTAATGACAATCCATTTGAATATGTTGTTATCGAAGCTGATGTTGATGATATTAATATGAAGTATACAGTAAAGACACAGGATGATAAGGCTGCACTGGCATTAGAGATGACTCAGAATAAAGAGTATATCAAAGCAGGAGCAGAACTTAGTTCATCAGGAACAACAGTTAAGATTGATAATCTTTATGTGAACAGCAATATTGATGACAGCAATATAGATATGAAGCTTTCAGGTGAAGCAACACAGAAAGAATTCAGCAAGTTAAAATATTCTGCATCAGATTATTCAGGTGCTTACAATCTTGCTAATCTTACAGAGACCCAGAGCACAACACTGGCATATGAGCTTATGAAGAATTTAAATGTTTTATCTAATGTGTTCAGTGATAAGCTATATAATGAATTGTTTAATGGAAAGAGTTCTTCTGGTGGTGCAAGACTTGGGTTTTAATGGCAGCTATTAACTAATGAGTAATTAGAAAGATGAGGGTATATAATATGAAATTGGCAATTATTATTGGGGTAGTTGTGATTTTATTTGTTGTGTTTATTCTTGCAAGTTATATTAAAGCACCAACAGACAGGGCATTGATTGTTTCTGGTTTAAGAAAGAATCCTAAGTTTGTTATTGGTAAGTCAGCGTTAAGAATTCCATTCTTACAGAGAGTTGATAAACTTGAACTTAAGATGATTTCTGTTGATGTTAAGACTAAGGAATCAGTTCCGACTAACGAATATATCAATGTCAACATTGATTCTGCTGTAAAGATTAAGGTTGGTTCTTCTAAGGAAATGCTTGAGAAAGCAGCAAGCAACTTCCTTAACAAGAACGAAGATTATATCAGAAACTCAGTAGGAGATGTATTAGAGGGTAATGTTCGTGAGATTATAGGACAGATGAGGCTGGAAGATATTGTTCAGGACAGAAAGATGTTCGCTGAGAAGGTACAGGAAAATGCTGCTCCTGATATGGCAAGAATGGGTCTTGAAATAGTAAGCTTTAATGTCCAGAATGTTACTGATGAGGGAAATGTTATTGAGAACCTTGGTATTGACAGGGTGGTAAGCATCAGTAAATCAGCACAGATATCAAGAGCAGAATCAGAAAGGGATATCGAAGTTGCCAAAGCTAATGCAACAAAGCAGGCAAATGATGCAAGAATCGAAGCTGAGACTGCTATTGCAGAAAGAAATAACGAACTTGAGATTAAGAAACAAGAATTAAAGAGAGCAGCAGATGTTAAGAAAGCTGAGGCTGATGCTGCATACGAAATCCAGCAGCAGGAACAGAGAAAAACAATCGAAATTACAACTGCTGATGCTAATATTGCAAAGCAGGAGAAAGAGATTGAGTTAAGAGAGAAAGAGATTGCTGTTAAGGAAAAAACACTTGATGCAGATATCCGTAAACAGGCAGAAGCAGAGAAATACGCAACACAGCAGAAGGCTGATGCACAACTTTACCAGAGACAGAAGGAAGCAGAAGCAAAGCAGTTTGAAATTCAGAAACAGGCAGAGGCTAAGAAAGCACAGGCAGAAGCAGACAGATTTGCTAAAGAGCAGGAAGCAGAGGCTGTTAAGGCACAGGGAATTGCTGAAGCGGAAAGCATTAAGGCAAAAGGTCTTGCAGATGCAGAAAGCATTAAAGCAAGAGGTCTTGCTGAGGCTGAGGCTATGGAAAAGAAAGCAGAGGCAATGGCTAAGTATGGTAAAGCTGCTATGACAGAGATGATTATTAAAGTCCTTCCACAGATGGCAGAAGCAATTGCAAAGCCTCTTGAAAGCATTGATAAGGTTACTATTATTGATGGAGGTTCAGGTGAGAACGGAGTAGGAACTTTCAGTGGTAATGTACCGTCAGTTCTTGCTAAGACAATTGAGAGTATCAAGGAAACTACAGGTTTTGACCTGACAGAAGTCATGAAGGCTAATACATATGATGCAAAGACTACTAAGAACGTTAATTTCACAGGTCTTCCAGAAGAGATGAGTGCAGCAGCTAAAGAGCCTGAAACTGATGGTAAAACAGAATAATACTGATTAATTAAGAATCTAAATGTAAAATGTATATGCTGGTATCAGATATGGGAAACTATATCTGGTATCAGCATTTTTATAGTAAGAGCCGGTTTTACAGGTTGACTATATAAACTGTTGTGAGTTATAATTCTATTATTTGAATTGAAGGAGAATGGCATTTGAATTATACAAGTGCATGTGAACAATGATTAAATACAGATATTTTGTAGGAAGAGTTCTTGTATATGGATTGATAAGTGTTACAGTTATGTTATCTGCAGCAGTGACAGGATGTAACAACAAGAATAATATTTCAGAAGGAAGTATTAAGACAGAAGGAAGTACTAAGACAGAAGGAAATAATCAG
>OHFG01001397.1_pt1 | contig 11031 bp, 8 predicted proteins | sample 1567411 | NCBI WGS metagenome assembly OHFG01 (sample SAMEA3879563, study PRJEB24766) | human gut metagenome | biome: human-associated habitat; feature: feces | place: USA | collected 1985/1987
AGGCACCGCTGCGGCCGCTGCCGGCCATGGACCTGCCGTTTCTGGTGCTGGTACTCACGCTGGTGTGGTTCGGGCTGGTGATGCTGGGCAGTGCATCGGGGGCGGTGGCCCTTTACCGGCGGGGCGATGCTTTTGCCTACCTGCGCCCCCAGCTGCTCTACGCTGCCATGGGCATTGCGGGGCTGCGGCTGGCCAGCCGGGTGGACTACCACATCTTCCATAAATTGGCCTGGCCGCTGCTGGGGGTCTCGCTGGTGCTGCTTGCGGTGGTGCTTTTTATGCCAGAATACAACGGCTGCAAACGGTGGCTGGTGCTGCCGGGGGTGGGCACCCTGCAGCCAAGCGAGATCGCAAAATTTGCCGTGGTGCTGGTGTTTTCGCACATCATCTCGCTGAACCATGACAGGATGCGCAGCTTTGCGGTGGGGGTGCTGCCCTTTGTGCTGGTGCTGGGGGTGGTGGCGGCGCTGATGCTGCTGGAACCCCATCTTTCGGGCACTTTGCTGATCCTGGGCATCGGGGCAGTGCTGATGTTCGTGGGCGGCACAGGTCTGCGGTGGTTCGTGCTGGCAGGCCTGGGCGGGGCGGCCGCCATCGGGGTAGCGGTGGTCGTTATGCCGGACCTTGTGCCCTACGCCGCCGACCGCCTGCGCTCCTGGCAGGACCCTTTTGCTGACCCGCTGGGGGATGGCCACCAGACCATCCAGAGCCTGTACGCCATCGGCTCCGGCGGAGCCACCGGGCTGGGGCTGGGGAACAGCCGCCAGAAGCATCTGTTTGTGCCCGAACCCCAGAACGACTTCATCTTCTCCATCGTCTGCGAGGAACTGGGCTTTGTGGGGGCCTGCGCCGTGGTGCTGCTGTTCGTGCTGCTGCTCTGGCGGGGCATTACCATTGCCGCCCATGCTCCCGACCGTTTTGGGGCGCTGCTGGTGGTGGGCTTTACCGTGCAGGTGGCCCTGCAGGCTGTCCTCAATGTGGCCGTGGTCACCAATACCATCCCCAACACCGGCATCAGCCTGCCCTTTTTCTCCTCCGGAGGAACGAGCTTGATGATGCTGTTGGGAGAGATGGGTATTGTCCTATCCGTATCAAGAGGTGAGACCTGACGGAATAGAAAACATAAAGTTGAATTGCCAAAGGCTCTCCCTTTGGGAGCAACGACGACGACCACCGCCTGCGGCGGAATGAGGGAGGAGTTGTTGGGGCCGCGGCCAGCAGGACGCAAGCGCAAGGGTTTGCGCGAAGCGGATGCTGGGAGCCGCAACCCGGTGCTGGCGCAAAGCGCCTGAGAGGGCGAGGATGCTATAAATTACAAAACAAACTTGTCCGCCTCACACTCCGGCCCTGTTTTGCATACGGTGGGGTATCTTTTGCGGAATGGGGGCACGGACATGGAGGAACGGATCGTGGTGACAGGGGGCCGCCCGCTGAACGGAAGTGTAAAAATTCCAGCTGCGAAAAACAGCGTTCTGCCGCTTTTTGCGGCATCGCTGCTCTGCACGGGGGAGGTGCGGCTCCAGGCTGTGCCCCGCCTTGCGGACGTGGAACATTGCATGGCGCTTTTGCGGGGCGTGGGCTGTTCCGCCCGGTGGGAGGGCAGTGATGCAGTACTTTCCGGTCCGCCTGCCAACAGCACCTTGCCGGGGCAAACAGCGGGACAAATGCGGGCCTCCATTCTGTTCTGCGCGCCCCTGCTGGCAAGGCTGGGCCGCGCCGAGACCAGCCTGCCCGGCGGGTGCCGCATCGGGGCCCGGCCCATCGACCTGCATCTGGCGGGGCTGGCAAAAATGGGGGCGGTGGAGCTGGAAGCTGGGGAGGGGCGGCTGGTGCTGACAGTTCCCTCCGGCCTGCACGGGGCCGAGATCACCCTGCGTTTCCCCAGCGTAGGGGCCACCGAGACACTTCTGCTGGCCGCTGCCTGTGCCAAGGGCAGGACCATCCTGCGGGGGGCGGCCCGGGAACCGGAGATCGCCGACCTTGCCGCTTTTCTGAACCGGTGCGGCGGCTGCATCGAGGGGGCAGGCAGCTCCACGATCCGCATCGAAGGGCGGCGGGGCCTTTCCGGGTGCTGTTTTTCGCCCCTGCCCGACCGTATTTTTGCTTCCACGCTGGCCTGCGGCTGTGCGGCGGCGGGCGGCCGGGTGGAACTGACCGGCTGTCAGCTCGGTCAGCTCTTCCCCGGCAGCCAGACGCTCTTCCAGCTCCTTCTGGAACCGCACCATGGCAACCGCATCCCGCAGATGGGCTTCGCGGTCGTGAGCCAGCTCGACCTCATTCTTCACACCCTTCATGGGCAGCAGGGGGTCGGCCTCATCCTTCACGGTCAGGGCGGCGTTGTTCTGCAGGGTCTCGTAAACGGCAAAGTTCACGGATGCAGGGTCGGCCAGCACGGTCTGGGGCTCGGTCTCAGCGGCCAGGAACTTGAGCACATCATCGTACTCCTGGATCTCCACGCCGTTGGCCTTGAGCTCTGCGGCAGCTTCCGCACCCAGACGTGCGGTGTTGATGAAGAGCACCGCGCGCTCCGGGGTCACATAGCAGTAGGACATGGCATAGGGAGTGCACTGGATATCCATGGCGCGCAGGTTCAGCAGCCAGGCCAGATTATCCAGCTTGCCCACCAGCTGTGCGGTGCAGCCCAGCTCCTTGAGCTTGCCGCGCAGGCGCTCCAGCTTTTCGGCAGGGGAGAAGCCTGCATACTCCTTGGGCAGGATCCATGCCGGGGTGGCAGGCCGGGCGGGGCGGCCCTCGGTCCACAGCTCATCCTCAAGGTTCAGGGTCTTGATGGTGCCCTTCTTGGCATCCAGCTCCTTCTGCACGCCGCGCACCAGCCCGCAGGAAGCGGTCAGGCCGCACAGACCCAGCACGCCGTTCTCAGGCAGCACCTTGCCGCAGTATTCCTCCACGGTGGGCACGCCCGGCTCACCCATCCGCATCAGCTGGATCTCGGTACCGGCAATCTCCTTTTCGGCCTGCACAAAGTAGCGGCCGTCTGCCCAGACAGCGCTCTCGGTGGGGGTGACGACGAAGTTAGAGTTTTCGCCGTGGAAGCCGGAGAAATAGGTCAGGGAGGTGTAATGGTCGGGCAGGTACTCGCTGGAATGCGGGTCACCCACCGGGATCAGATAAACGTCCACGCCGTTGGCCTTCATGGCAGCCCGCAGGGCAGCCAGGCGCTCAGGAACCGTGTTCATGCTCATAATAAAAAGCCTTCTTTCTTCCATCTATCTGCCGGAAAAACGTCCGGCGGCGGGAGTCACTGTGTTCTATTGTACCATCACTCCGGGCAGAATGCAATTCACCGGCAGCGAAAAGCCCCCGCCGGGGCATCGGCACTCAGGCGGGGGCAGAAAGCACGGTCACTGCACATTCTTTTTTGCAAGATCTTTGGTGTACAGGGCACGGGTGGCGTTCAGCACAGCCAGCACCATCACGCCCACATCGGCGAAGATGGCGGTCCACATGCTGGCCAGACCCAGCGCACCCAGCACCAGGCAGGCGAACTTGATCGCCAGAGCAAACACGATGTTCTGATACACGATGCGCAGGGTGCGGCGGGCAATGCGCATGGCCAGCGCGATCTTGGCCGGGTCATCGTCCATCAGGACAACGTCAGCGGCCTCGATGGCAGCATCGGAGCCCAGAGCACCCATGGCGATGCCCACATCGGCACGGGACAAAACCGGGGCATCGTTGATGCCGTCGCCCACAAAAGCGAGGTTTTCTTTGGGCTGCTTTGCGGCGAGGAGCGTTTCGATCCGGTCCACCTTATCACCGGGCAGCAGACCTGCATGGTATTCATCCAGACCCAGCTCGGCGGAAACGGCCTTTGCCACAGGCTCCGCGTCGCCGGTCAGCATGACCGTCTTGCGGACACCGGCCTGTTTCAGGCCCTTGATGGCAGCGGCACTGTGAGGTTTGACCACATCGGCGATGAGCAGATAGCCTGCATATCTGCCCTCCATGGCAACATGGACGATGGTGCCCGGCTCGGTGATCTCGGAAACCGTCAGGCCCAGCTTTGCCATCAGGCGGGCGTTGCCGGCAGCGACGGTTTTGCCGTCCACCTTTGCGGTCACGCCGTGGCCGCCCAGCTCCTGCACATCGGTCACACGGCTGGGGTCAATGTCCTTGCCGTAAGCGTTCTTGATGCTCAGGGAGATGGGGTGCTTGGACCAGCTCTCAGCCAGTGCGGCGGCTTCCACAAGGGCATCCCCGGTCACGCCGTTTTCGGGGTGGATGCCCACCACCTTGAAGGTGCCCTGGGTCAGGGTGCCGGTCTTATCAAACACCACGATGCCGGTGCGGGCCAGCTCCTCCAGATAGGTGGAGCCCTTGACCAGGATGCCGCAGGCAGACGCACCGCCGATGCCGCCGAAGAAGCTCAGCGGGATAGAGATGACCAGAGCGCAGGGGCAGCTGATGACCAGGAAGGTCAGGGCGCGGTAGACCCAGTCACCGAAGCGGGCGGGCTGGCCCATCAGCAGCAGAACGATGGGGGGAACAAAGGCCAGCGCCAGTGCGCCGTAGCAGACGGCGGGGGTGTAGACCCGGGCAAAGCGGGTGATGAAGTTCTCGGTGCGGGCCTTCTTCATGCTGGAATTTTCCACAAGGTCGAGGATCTTGGAAACGGTGGATTCGCCGAACTCCTTGGTGGTCCTGACCTTCAGCAGGCCGGTCATGTTCACACAGCCGCTGATGACCTCATCGCCGGAGCGGACATCCCGGGGCAGGCTCTCGCCGGTCAGGGCGGCAGTGTTCAGGGCAGAAGTTCCCTCCACGATGATGCCATCAATGGGCACCCGCTCGCCGGGCTGGACCACGATCACGGTGCCTACCTCCACATCATCGGGGTCCACCTGCTCCAGCCTGCCGTCCTCGTCCTCCACGTTGGCGTAATCGGGGCGGATATCCATCAGGCTGGAAATGCTCTGGCGGCTCTTGCCCACGGCCACGCTCTGGAACAGCTCGCCGATCTGGTAGAAGATGATAACGGCACAGCCCTCCACATAGTCGCCCAGCGCAAACGCGCCCACGGTGGCAACGGCCATCAGGAAGCACTCGTCAAAGGGCTGGCGGTTCTTGATGCCCAGCAGTGCCTTGCGGAGCACATCCCAGCCGACCACCAGATAGGGGATGCAGTAGAGCAGCAGCTCCACCGGCGTGGGGAACTGGGGCAGCAATTTGAGGATGAGCACCAGCACCAGAGCAGCAATGATCCGGTACAGGTTCTTCTTCTGCTTTTTATTCATATCTGTACTCTCCTTTTTTCTGGGTTCTGGGCCGCAATGCGCCGCGGCGGGCGGGGTGGATTCAACAGGTTTTCCCCACGGGATAGACTTTTCCACGTTTTCCCCTGAGTTTTCCACGGACTTTTCCCGGAGAAAACCTGCTTTTTCGCGTTTTTTTTTGCACTTTTTCGCAGAAGCTGTTGAAAACCCGGTGGAAACTGTTGAAAACCCGTTTTCTTTTCCACAGTTTCCCACACCGGCTTTTGGGCCGTTCTGCCCGAAAAATGCGTCACAAAAAGCTCCCCCGCAGGGGAGCCGCACCGGAGTTACAAACCCCTGTTTCCTCAGATATCAAAGATCTCGCAGTCGTCCTCGACCTTTTTGCAGGCAGCCAGAACGTTCACCATGGTGTCGTGGGGGTCTGCCCCCTCAGCAAACTCGACCTTCATCTTCTGGGTCATAAAGCTGACGGTAGCCTGTGCCACGCCTGCAACGGTGTTGGCGGCATCCTCCATCTTCTGAGCGCAGTTTGCGCAGTCAACTTCGATCTTGTAGCTCTTCTTCATCATAAGTACCTCTCTTTATTTTATATGGACCTCTCAGGCACGCCTTGTGCGCCCGGAGGCAGTGTACTGCGTTTTCCGTTTACTCCTCAATGTGATCCATGCCCATCGAGAGGATGCTTCTCACATGGTCATCATCCAGTGCATAGTAAACGGTTTTGCCATCCCGGCGGAAGCGCACCAGCTTGGTATCCTTGAGCACCCGGAGCTGGTGGCTCACTGCCGACTGGCTCAGCTGCACCGCATTGGCAATGTCCTGCACGCAGAGCTCATTGTCATGCAGCGCATATAAGATCTTGATGCGGGTGGAGTCGCCGAACACCCGGAACAGGTCGGCCAGCTCGTACAGCACCTCGTCGTCCGGCATATCCAAGGCTTCCGGCTGCGGCGCGGGCAGTGCTTCCTTTATTTCCGCCATGTTGACATCTCCCTTCGTTGTGGATTCACATGAACGCTTGTTCATGTGTTCATAGTAGCACGCGGAATGCTCCTTGTCAAGGCTTTTTTAAAGATTTTCGGCGTCTGCTCTAAATTGATGAAATTTGCCTTAAAACGCAGAAAATTTGCGTTTTTGAATCGCAATAAGGATGCGGATTGGAGGGAAGGCGAAAACAAAAAAGAGGTCGCCGCATGGTCAGTGTCCTCGCCCTCTCCGTCACCTTCGGTGCCACCTCTCCCAAAGGGAGAGGCCTTGGCAAAAAGATGAAGTTTGCGTGGACTGCCAAAGGCTCCCACTTTGGGGGAGCTGGATTTGCGAAGCAAAGACTGAGAGGGCGAGGACGTTTAAGGAGAACCACTATGCCTCACCGTTATTTTACAACCGAAATCTCCAATGGCACCGCCACCCTGCGGGGGGCCGATGCCCATCATCTTTCCCGCGTGATGCGGGGCAAGCTGGGGGACACTGTCATCTTATGTGACGGCAACGCCGTGGAATACACCGCCACCATCACCGGCTTTGGGCCGGAGACGGTGGAGTTCAGCGTGGAGCCGGGCTATCCCAGCGCTGCCGAGCCCAGCGTGGAAGTGACCCTGTTCGTGGGTTACCCCAAGCAGGACAAGCTGGAACAGGTCATCCGCCACGGCGTGGAGCTGGGCTGCACCCACTTCGTGCCCTTCTTCAGCCGGTACTGCGTGGCCGCCCCCAAAAAGGAGGAGCAGAAAAACGAGCGCTACAACCGCATCGCCTTTGAAGCCGCCAAGCAGTGCGGCCGGGGCGTGCTGCCGGATGTCGCCCTGCCCCTGCCCAATTTCGGGGCCCTCTGCCGCAGTCTGGAAGGGTACGACCTCGTGCTCTTCTGCTACGAGCTGGGCGGCGCTCCCCTGCGCCAGCTGCTGGCAGATGCACAGCCTGCCGACGGCCAGCGGCTGAAGATCGCCCTCATCACCGGTGCCGAGGGTGGCTTTGCCGTGGAAGAGGCTGAAATGGCCGCCAATGCCGGTGTGAAAACGGTCGGCCTCGGCCCCCGCATCCTCCGGTGCGAGACCGCCCCGCTGGCGGTGCTCTCCGCCGTGATGACCCTGACTGGCAACTTGGAGTAATTTTTATTTCCACATAAACAAAAAGGACGGCGCATGCCGTCCTTTTTGTTTACTTTATTTTCGCGTTCATCAGCGCTTTTTTCACCTCAATGAGGTTTTGCGGGCTGACCGAGAAGCTCCGCAGGCCCAGCTGCAGATATTGCAGGGTGTTGGCCGGATTGCCCACCGCGCTGCCGCAGATGGTCACGGGGATCCCGCCCTCCCGGGCAGCCTCCACCACCATGCGGATGAGCTTTTTCATTGCGTGGCTGGCCGGGCGGTAGTAGCGCTCGGCAATGGAGATATCCCGATCCACCGCGTGGGTGTACTGGGTCAGGTCGTTTGTCTCGATGACAAAGAAATTGCACCCATGCTCCACGAATTCCTCAGCCGTCAGGCAGGCCGAGGGCACCCCGAACATCACGCCAAAGGGCGTGTCCGGGTCGAACTCCTCCCCGCGCTCCCGCAGCAGCTGGCGGCAGTGCGCTACCAGCCGCATGGCCTCATCCCAATCTTCGAGGTTGGTCACCATGGGGAACATGACCCGCAGGGGGCCGTGGGCTGCCGCCCGGAGCAGGGCGCAGATCTGCGTCTCAAACTGGTGGGTCTGGCGCAGGCTGCTGCGGATGCCCCGCAGGCCCAGCTTGGAGGATTCCAGCCCCCTATGGATATCGGCCATGGCGCGGTCCACACCAAAATCAAAGGTGCGCACCGTTACCACACCGCCCTTTGCGGCGGCAATGCAGGATTGATAGAACACGAACTGCTCCTGCTCGTCCACCGGGCGGCCCGGCAGCATCATATAGCCGCTGCGCAGCAGGCCCACGCCGGAAGCGCCTGCCTGCAGCGCCGATTCAATATCCTCCTGCCCGTAGCAGTTGGCCAGGAGCTCAAACGGCACATCATCCTTTGTCCGGTTGGGCAGGGCGCTGATGCGGGCGGCTTCCTCGCTCTCCCACTGCAGCTCACAGATGCGGCTGACCGCCTGCTGGCGGGTGTTGGCATCCGGGTCCAGGATGCACTCGCCGTTGTTGGCATCCAGCACCACGGTGCGGCCGTCGCAGTCGTCCAGAAACTCCCGTCCCACCTGCACCACGCAGGGAATGTGCATGGCCCGCGCAATGATCGCCGCGTGGCTCTGCTTATTGCCCTCCGAAGTGATGATGCCCAGGATCATCCCCGCCGGAACGCTGAACAGGTCGCTGGGCATCAGCATCTCTGCCGCCAGGATCACCGGGTGATCCAGCGCCAGCCAGACCCGGGGACGGTTGGTCAGCACATTCACCACGCGGCGGGCGGCATCCAGAATATCTGCACTGCGCAGCTGCATGTAGGCGTTGTCCTCCATGGCCGCAAGCTGCTCTGCATAGCGGTTGCCCGCACGGTACATGGCCTCGGCAGCGCTGATGCCCGCCTTGATCTGGAATTTGACCTCGTTCATAAAGCCTTCATCTTCCAGCATCATGCTCTGGAACAGGAAGATGGCCTGCTCCGTGGGGCCGCTGCGGTCTGCCATACCGTCCAGCTCACGCTGGGCTGTCCGGACAGCGTTTTCCAGCAGGCGCTGTTCCCGTTCCGCGTTGAACGGCCCGGCAGAAAAATTTTCGTGCCAGCGCTCCAACCGGCTCACCTTTCCCATCACAAGGCCCGGCGAGGCGCTGTGTCCCTGATAGACCTTCATTCCTCGATCACCTCCGGCAGTACCGGCCCGGTAAGGGCACGGCAGACCAATGCCTGTAAGAACGTATTGGGCAGCAGAGCGGCCCGTGCGGCCTGTGCCGCATTGCCGCTGCCCTCAAACAGGGGCGCAAAGCTCTCGATGCGCTCCCGGTCGCATTTTTCCAAAAAGGCTTCCGCCAGTGTCCGGGTGGTATAGAACACGGTGGGGTCCACGCCCGCATCCTCGGCGGCAGCTTCCAGCGGGGCCAGCTGGGCATCCTTCATGTTGGCCAGCAGCAGGGCCGCATCCGCTGTCAGGGTCACGGGGTATTTTTCCCGCACCGCCTTCTGCACCTGCTGGAATTTCCACGCAAAGGCGGCGGCATCCTCACAGCTCTCGGCGCTGGTGGAAACGGCATAGGCGCAGCCCCGCAGATATCCCATGGCGCGGCGGGTATCGTAGTAGCCCAGCTCCATGTTCCGTCTGGCGGTATCGGGGTCAAAGTGGAGGATGTCCCCCAGCTCCCAGTAGCTGCGGATCATGGTGGTGGGCAGGCCGGTGCGGTTGGGCAGGGTGATGCCCACCCCTTCCAGATCAACACAGACCAGTTCCTCCGCGCCCATCTTCTGGGCCAGCGCGGTGGGCATATTGTCCCGGTATCCGCCATCCAGGAACTGCACCCCGTCGATCTGCTTTGCCCGCAGGGCGGGGAAACAGGCGGCCGAGGCCAGCAGGTAATCCTTCACCTTGCCCGCCGGGATATCCTCCAGCGTCAGCTCCCGGGGCTTCAGCCCCCGCTTTTCCACGGTGACAAGGCCGAACCGGATGGGCGAAGCCCGCAGGGCATCCTCATCCAGCACCCGCTCCACGATCTCTTCCAGCGGGGTCACGTCCATGCCGCCGTCCCGCACCACTTCCCGCAGGAAGGCGTGCAGCTCAGAGAGGTCGGCGTTTTCCTCCGGCAGCTCCATCACGTCCTGGCTGCGGATGCTCATCCACATATCCCGGGCCGTTTCGTACAGGTCCAGCGCAAACATGGCACCGTTCAGGCTGCCCACACTGGTACCGGTGATGATCTGGGGTCGCCAGCCCAGCTCGGTCAGGGCACGCCACACACCCACCTGATAGCTGCCGCGCGCACCGCCGCCTGCCAGCACCAGTGCCTTGACCGGGGTATCATTCTGTGCCATCTGGAACGCCTCCTAGTCATTCTTTGGAAATCTGTCAGAAGTATACCATATTTTCCGGAAAAATTCTCCCTGTTTTTGGAACAAAATCCATGGTATAATTTTGTTAACTTGTGTGAAACGATGGTGGAGGTAAAACAATGCACTGTAACAACTGGATCTTTGATATGGACGGCACCCTGACCGACAGCATGACCGTGGTATGGGAGGGTGCGCCCGATGCCCTGCTGGCCCGCTATGGCCGCACCCCAAAATCTGACCTCCACAAAACGCTCCTGACCATGGGCATGGCCGATGGCGCGGCCTACCTCATCCGGGAGTATGACCTGCCCCTGAAAATGGAGGACTACAACGATGTGATGTGGGATGTTATCACCAAGCTCTACGAGACCGTGGAGCTCAAGCCCGGCGTGCGGGAGCTGCTGGCTCGCCTGAAGGCCGAGGGTGCCCGCATGTGCATCTGCTCCAACACCTGGAGCGCCCAGTGCCGCACCGTGCTCACCCGTTTGGGCATCGATGAATATTTCGACTTCTACGTGGAGGCACAGGGGGCGCTCCACAAGAGCAGGCCGGATGTATTTTTCCAGACCCTTACACGCCTGGGCGGCACTGACCCCGACCGGTGCGTTGTCTGTGAGGATTCCCTCTACGCCGCCCGCACCGCCCACGATGCAGGCTTCCGCGTCATCGGCATCGCCGATGCCGCCAGCAGATTCGATGAGCCCGCCCTGCGGAAGGTCAGTGACCAGTTCCTGACCGACTGGACGGAGCTGGACTGGGACAAAGTATGACCCCTGCACCATGCAGAAAGCGGCCCGCAGAAGCAGGCCGCTTTCTTTTTGTATGATAGACCTATCCTTCCAGAA
>OHFG01001409.1_pt1 | contig 10949 bp, 9 predicted proteins | sample 1567411 | NCBI WGS metagenome assembly OHFG01 (sample SAMEA3879563, study PRJEB24766) | human gut metagenome | biome: human-associated habitat; feature: feces | place: USA | collected 1985/1987
TAATACCGCCTATGTGAAGTTCAAGGCGGGAAGCGACCTTCGCTCCGGAATGGAGCATGTGCGCGAGTCGCTGGAAAAGTTCGATTCGGAGTATCCTTTTGTGGTCCGTTTCTATGACGAGGTTTTACAGCATACCTACGAAAAGGAATTGAAGATCGGTTCTTTGATCACCTTGTTCAGCCTTGTCGCTATCTTTATCTCGATTGTGGGCGTGTTCGGCCTTGTCGTGTTCGAAAGCGAATACAAGCGGAAAGAGATCGCCGTGCGCAAGGTGTTGGGATCGACGACGGGAGAAATCTTGTATATGTTCAATGTGAGCTACTTCTGGATTTTGCTGATATGCTTCGTCTTCGGTGCTCCGGTCGCCTGGTACGGCGTACACCGTTGGCTGGAGAATTTCGCCTACCGTACGCCGATGTATTGGTGGGTGTTGCCGCTGGCTTTCCTGGCCGTAGGCGTGATCACGTTTATGACGGTGACGTACCAGAACTGGCATGTCGCTAACGAAAATCCGGTAAAGAACATAAAATCAGAATAAAATCAAAAAAACATAATTCAGAAAGTCATGATAAAGATCGAAGGTTTAAGTAAGTTTTTCCGTACGGAAGAGGTGGAGACGATTGCATTGAATAATGTTTCCCTGGAAGTGAAAGATGGCGAGTTTGTGGCTATCATGGGACCTTCCGGATGTGGCAAATCTACATTGCTGAATATCCTCGGCTTGCTCGATAACCCTTCGGGTGGAGAATACTACCTCAATGGAAAGGAAGTATCCAAATACACCGAAGCACAACGCACCAGCCTGCGTAAAGGTGTTATTGGTTTCGTATTCCAAAGCTTCAACCTGATTGACGAACTGAACGTATACGAAAACATCGAACTGCCGTTGCTCTACATGGGCATTCCTTCCGCCGAACGCAAACGTCGCGTGGAAACAGCTATGGAACGCATGGCCATTACACACCGAAGCAAACACTTCCCACAGCAACTCTCCGGTGGTCAGCAGCAACGTGTAGCCATTGCCCGTGCCGTAGTAGCCAATCCAAAGCTGATCCTTGCCGATGAGCCTACCGGTAATCTGGACTCCAAGAACGGTAAGGAAGTGATGGAACTGCTGAATGAACTGAACAAAGAAGGAACCACCATCGTCATGGTAACCCACTCACAGCACGATGCCGGTTTTGCAGGACGTATCATTAATCTGTTCGACGGACAGGTGGTGACAGAGGTGAGTCTGTAAACGTTTCTTTACTCTGCCAATTCCTGTCATCCTGGGCAAGATCGAAGAATCTCATCTCTACAACCTTGTGTCAAGAGAAGATATCTTTCGATGAGCCCAGGGTAACAGATTGACCTACTTTTCAAATAACATATCAAGATATTAAACATGTACATTCTGAAGTTTGTCCTGCGTAGCTGGTGGCGAAATAAATTGTTCGTCACGATTTCTCTTGTCAGTCTGGTCATCGGTATCGCCTGCACCAACCTACTGACAACCTTCGTCCTATACGAATACAACATTGAGTATAACAACCCCAACCGTGACCGTATCCTCCGGCTGACACAAACACTACCTTTCGCTCAACAAGAAATGCAGGGAACATTCGTATATCACGAATCTGTCCCCGAAATCATCTCACAATTCCCTGAGATAGAAGCTTCACTACGCACACAAGCCATCACTCACACAAAAATCCGTGTGGGCGACCAAGAATATTCCGAACTGAACCTGCTATCGGCAGACAGTACATTGCCCAAGTTTATCCCCATCGAAACCCTTGCAGGAAAAATAGAAGAAGTATTGACTCACCCGGGAACCATCGCCATCAGCCAAGCTCTGGCCGAACGTTATTTTGGTACCACCGACTGCCTCGGCAAGCTGCTGGATATCCCTCAATCCGGCGAAAGTACCTATCGTATCGCCGCCGTCTTCCGCCTGCCACCGCAAAGCATGTTGCAGGCAGACTTGCTCACGCATCTAAAAAGTCCCGAAGGAACCACCTGTTCGATACTTCTCAAAGAAGGAACAGACCTCAACGCCTTTCGCCAACGCTTCGAGACAACCGAGCTTCCTACTTTATTAGGCAAAGGGTATTATCGTACCCAGACTTTACAGGAATCCTATTTTACCACTACCACACAAGATAGCAACCAGTGTATCGAGCATCGGCAAAAGGCCCTGTTAAGCGTCGGACTGCTATCTGCTTTATTAATCTTGTTCATCGGTTGCTTCAACTATATCAACCTCAGTTTTTCACGCTTATTGAAACAAATACGCACCTTGCACATTGAAAGCCTTTTAGGTGCAAGCCACCGTCAAATCCGTTGGCAACTCTTTGTCGATACTTTCCTGATGGTGATTACAGCGTTCTTGTTATCCATTCTGTTGATGAGCGACCTGTTAGCAGTATTCAATGCAACAATATCCGCACATCTGTCGTTCTCCTATCTTTTCTCCGTTCAGGTATTCCCTGTTATCCTGCTGTTTGTCATCATTCTATCCGTTGTTCCGGCAGAATACATGAGCCGGAAGATACAGACCTTGTCCGAAAGCCGTTACCGCAGCTTCTTTACAGGTCGTAAGAAACAGCGCATTGTAGCAGCACTGGTCACCTTACAATTCATGATTTCCATCGGACTGCTAAGTGCTTTTATGATAATCCGTAGCCAAATGGACCTGATAGAGCAGGAGGGAAGCCGCTACAAAGGAATCGTTGAGTTTGGAATCGGTGACTCCCGGCAATCCCCTTTATCTACTTGGATAGAAGACATTAAATCCATCCCCGGAGTGAAGTCTGTTGTATCTTCCAAATCAGGCCTTTATACCATGAGTATGGCCGTTCCCCGCCAAAATGGTGAGAAGAATGACCTTCTGATGCTTGAACTTTATGAAAACTGTCCGGACTTCCTGGATATATACGATTTCGACTTGCTGGATGCCAAACAAACATTCCATTTATTACTTCGTACCTCTGTGCCGGTCATCATCAACGAGTCCTTCATTCGCTATCTTGTGCCCGAAGGAGAAGACCCGGTGGGACAACCGATCTCTAAATACGTGCCCGAAAAGAGTGAGAAAGGTACTATTATCGGTGTCATAAAAGATTTCAAGAAATATTCGCTCACAAACAATGTGTTTCCACTGAGAATGATTCTGCATGAAATGCCACAAGATAGCTATACCACATTGACCTTACAGTTTGACGAACAAGATCGCACAGCAGTTATCAATCATCTTCGCGGATTATGGGAAAAGAAATACCCCGGTACTCCATTCAATTATGAAGACCCTTATCAGGTACTGATCTCCAATAATCAGGAAGTCACCGACTTTTCCCGCATCCTGCTGATGTATGCATCAATCAGTTTGTTCCTCACACTGTTCGGATTGTTCGGCATCACCCATTATGCTATCCAGCAACGTATACGCGAAATAGGAATTCGGAAGATTCACGGTGCATCATTCGGGCAAATATTATGGCTTGTCAACCGCCCGTTCCTGTACTACATAGGTATAGCTTTTATACTCATTGTACCCCTGGTCTGCTATCTGATGAATTATTGGCTGCAACAATTTGCTTACCATGTACACATTGGTATCCTTCATTTCCTGCTTCCTTTGTTCTTCACTGTCTGCATCACCCTGCTCACAGTATGCCTGAACAGTTATCGGGCAGCAAGAAATAATCCGGTAGATAGTATCAAATACGAATAACCGTATCCCGGTTAATCTCCAGAACCAGAGACTGAAAATCAATCATCGCATTAAATAAAGCGATGTGTGAATAGGAGGAAATCTCATCTGACGGAATATCACATTCCGTCAGTACCCCCTGTTCCAAAAGCAATGCACGTTTTGTGCCTTTCAATAAGGGAGTCCTCGGTGTATACCAGACTCCCTCTTTTTCTAACGCCACATTAGCAATGGAAGTATCCGTCAAAATATTGTTTCTGACAATCAATACATCATCCTGATTGCCGCGCAGGGCATACAATGCTTCCAGTTCCTTCCGGTCCATACTTTTGTAGCGATAATCAATCGTATCCGAACCGACTAACCGGAGTGAACGTACAGTCCTCATTGTATAAGCGGAAAATGCCACTTCACATACTTCTCTGCCATAAACTACCCGGCATTTATAAAAACCGCTTTCAGGACAATCTCCTGTATAATCCAGAATATCTAGTTGATCCGCCATTCCGAAAACCGCCTGTCTCGTCTCATTCATCCTACGGTTGTGATGGGCAAGGTTCTGCAACTTACCGTCACGTACTTGTATCGTTTCAATAAATCGGCACATATATTTTCTGTTTCATTTCTTCATATTCACTGCGGGCGTCACTCTTGAAAGTAATGCCACCACCGCTTTTAAAATACATCCCGTCCGCCTCTTGCTCCACAAAACGTATCATCACGGCACTATCCATATTGTCTCCATCGAAATATCCGGTTATTCCCGTATAGAATCCCCGTTCATATCCTTCAGCTTCACGAATAATCTGCATCGTCTTCTTTTTGGGTGCACCGGTAATAGAACCGGCAGGCAACATGCTGAAAAGAATATCACCTAACTGCCGTTTGTAATCTTCTGGAAGTTCACCGCATATCTCCGAACTGGTCTGTAATATCGGTCCCCGATTTGTCTGCAACACATCTATATAACGATAACGCTCCACCCGGACATGAGATGCCACAATACTCAGATCATTCCTGATCAGATCCACAATCGTAGCATGTTCCGCCGCTTCTTTCCCATCATTCATCAAGGTTTGTACGGCATCGGGCAGGGTAGCGTCTATCGTACCTTTCATGGGATAAGAGCTGATAGTCCCTTTCTTTATCCGAACAAAAATCTCCGGAGAGAAAACTACAAAACGATTCTTTACCCATACTTTATATAAAGCACGGGAGTTACAATATATATCCTTTAAAGTCAGATTGGTTTGTACCGGAGTCCGGCAAGTTAAATTCGTAAGAAAGCTGTTTCCGGCAAGAATATTCTTTTTCACATATCCGAAAGCACGACTATATTCCTGAAAAGAAACAGGCTGTGAGATCCATTCTATCTGTTCCGGCAAACTCTCCGGAAGCAATTCATCCGTTAAACCGGCAACTGCTTCATTCGTAAATCCATTCAGGTTATATATCAACTCCTCCGGTGAGACCTCTGCCGTCTCTTCCACATAAACCTGTTCCTGCGAATAATCAATCAGAAAGACAAACGACTTTGAACAGCCTGCCAGCATATTCATGCGTGCGATTGCTTCCTGCTTACTATATAGTTTCATACATCTATTTTCGTTTAGCAGGAAGCAAAGGTAATAAAAAAACTATTTCCGTGCCGCCACTGCCAGCAATACTCCCAGCACAATGCCCAGCAATGCTGCAAACAATACGCGCATATCCGGTGGAAGCATGAAAGTAATGGTGTGTGCAGGATACCAGAAGAACGGGATTGTCTTCTTAAAAACGAAGTTCCATTGAACGTTCCAGTTCAGTCCGGTGATGATTTTCGTCATCGGAATAGGGGTGATAAGACTCTTAATAGAACCGCCGCACATCAGGATATGCGTATCTGTTATTTTATGGAAAGTCATGAATACCGGAGCAAAGATTGTGTTCATCGTTACCGATATGGCCAGCGCCACCAGCACCTTATCGAGAGACATCGCTTCACTTGTAAACGTTGCGGCAGCATTTGCCATTCCCATATACTCCATGAACTGCGGCACACCTTTTGAAAAGATAATCATAGCGGCATTGATACCCATACCGAGTATGCCCCATACCACCATGCGCGGAATAATACCGAAGCCCTTCCGGTTGTACACTCCCGCACTGATTCGTAATCCCAGCACTTCGCCCAACGAAGACAGAATGGCAAACTTCAGAAAGCTCATCACCATACCATGTGCAGCATTGAACGACTTATACCAGTCATAAACCGCGTCACTCAAAAAGAAGGGTAGAAAGACTACCACCACCAGAATAATAAACAGGAAATCTTGCTTTTTCATTGAAAAGACGTGTTTTTCATTAATAATGCGGCAAACATACTAAAAAACTTTCAATATCAAAGCAAGATGATAAGAAAAACTGTAAATTTGTAACAAAAGACACACAGTCATTCTATTCTTATTAGCAGAATCACAGTTTCAGCATCTTCTTCTCCCTTTCCAGATCGTCACCATTCAGGTGAGGGGAGGGCACCGTACACGTTTTTATATAATCCCCGCCCCGGCATGTATATTCAAAATAGACCTTTTGCTCCGGTGTCAGTTCTTCCTCGGTCAGCAGTCCGCCTTTCAGTTCAATAAAATCATCCATGCTGGTGCTATCGGAATATTTCACGAAAACAATCCGCCGGGCTATCGGATTCCGGTTATAGTCCAGACTCAAGTAAAGCCCTTTCAGCATAGACGGATAGTCGTACATGGGCAGTTGCAGATAGATGGTGAATAATGCAAGCTGCGGAGCCTCCCTTTCGTTGAAGATGATATATGCATTCTGATGATTATTTAATAACCCGATCCCCCGGTGCGTTGTGTTGTAAGCGCTCATATGAGTCACCTGTACATAGTCATTGTTTTCGGAGGCACTAATCAGATACGGTTCCATCTTCAGGCAATCACTCGAAGACGAAAGACTATAACTTATATATATACCACTATAATTATACACTTCCTGTGCCGAATGATTCATCTCTTCGGTCAACATTCTGACGAATGGAATTTCCTTCTGGTTACCGGTTGTCACGGGTTCCAGTTCCAGCAACTGCTCTTTCATTTCAGTAAGGTTGCCGAGCAAACGTTTCTTCGAAACATTATTCACCTGAGACAGGGCATAGTCCAATGCTTCTTCTGCCGTCATTCCTTTCTTTACCGATCTTGCAAAGGTGGGCAGCACACTTGAATAGAGAGAAGACAGCACACTGGCAGGCATATTCGTTTTGTCAGCTATATCTTTCATTTTCACCCCTTTATTACGCAGATCTTCTATCCGCTTATATATATCTAATAGTTCTTCCATATTTTGTAAGTGTTTTTGGTTTTTAATTTGCAAAGAACAGCCTCTTGTGTTATATTCCGATTGCATAAATGTTACATTAATGTTACTTTATTTTCTATCCGATAATTAAATGTATTAATAATAAATATTCATTTTTTCTGTAACATCATCCTTCTACTTTTGCCCTCGAAATCAAAAGAGAATAAAATGAAAACAATTACCGACATTAAAACGGAACTACTTTCAAACAAGAAAATATCCGATCTTGTATTCATACTTTGGGCAGGAGGTGCAGCGCTTCTTTCGTACTCCTTAGTATATGCGCTTCGCAAACCTTTCACCGCTGCCTCCTTCGACGGACTGGATGCCTTCGGATTGGATTATAAAGTATTGGTTACCATCGTCCAGATTCTGGGCTACCTCATCGCCAAGTTTGTCGGTATCAAGTTGATCTCCGAATTAAAGAAGGAGCACCGCATGAAGTTCATCCTGGCTTCCATTCTGGTAGCGGAACTCTCCCTGGTTCTCTTCGGATTCTTACCCGCTCCTTATAATATCTTCGCCATGTTCTTCAACGGTTTGTCGCTGGGTTGCATGTGGGGCGTGATATTCAGCTTCATCGAAGGCAGACGCACCACCGATATTCTTGCCAGCCTTTTGGGTATCAGTATTGTCATCAGCTCCGGCGTGGCAAAATCCATCGGGCTGTTCGTTATGAACACCCTGCATGTAGGAGAGTTCTGGATGCCCGCTCTCATCGGTGCCTTTGCCCTGCCATTGCTTGCTTTGCTGGGTTACACCCTGAATCGCCTGCCGCAACCCACCCAACAGGACATTGCCGAAAAGAGCCAGCGTGTCACTCTCAACGGAAAACAACGCAAAGAACTGTTCCGCAACTTCATGCCTGTATTGATTCTCCTGTTCGTAGCCAACCTGCTGTTGGTTATCCTTCGGGATATTAAAGAAGATTTCCTGGTGAAGATCATCGACATGAGCGAACATTCTTCCTGGCTGTTTGCACAGATCGACAGCGTTGTCACTCTTATCATCCTGGCGCTTTTCGGAATGATGGTCTTTGTAAAGAGTAATATCAAAGTATTGGTCATCCTCTTGAGCATGGTGGTTGCCGGAACGGCTACCATGAGTTTCGTATCACTCAATTACGATACGCTTCAACTCAGCACCGTGACCTGGCTGTTCATCCAAAGCCTGAGCCTTTACATCGCCTACCTTTGCTTTCAAAGCATATTTTTCGACCGCTTCATAGCATGCTTCAAGATAAAAGGCAATGTAGGATTCTTTATTGTGACGATTGATTTCATCGGATATACCGGTACGGTACTCGTCCTGATGTTCAAGGAATTCTTTAATACGGATATCAATTGGCTCGATTTTTATAACCAGATGTCCGGTTATGTAGGAATAATCTGTACCGTAGCATTCAGCTGTTCTATTGTCTACCTGGTGCAGAGACATAAGAAAGAAGAACTCCTGCGCACTGGACGTGCGGTAGAAGAGAAACCGGAAATGCTGCAATCTGCATTTTCTGTGATGCCCAGCTAAAAAAAACAAGGAAAATGGAACACCTTGTTGTAATAAATGATAATTTAGCAGGTTGTATTCAGTTTCCCGGGTGCGTAATCCGCACTTAAAAATCTAAATAGGTAAATAACAACTCATTATAAAAAAACAAGTAAACATGAAAAGAATAGAATGTATCATTATGGACTGGGCAGGCTCTGCGGTCGATTACGGATGTTTCGCTCCGGTAGCCGCCTTCCTGAAAGCCTTCAATGAAATAGGCATCAACATCACGATGGAACAAGCCCGCCGCCCTATGGGAATGGCCAAGATAGACCACATCCGCGAACTGTTCAAGATGGACGGAGTAGGCGAGGAGTTTGAGAAACTCTATCACCGCCCCTGGAACGAACAGGACGTAACAGATATGAACGCCAAATTCGAGGAATACCTTTTTGCTTCCCTGGCAAACTACACCGACCCCATTCCCGGAGTCATCGATACCCTGAACGAACTGAGAAAACAAGGCATCAAAATAGGTTCCACCACCGGCTACACCCAAGCCATGATGGATGTAGTGCTTCCCAATGCAGCCCGCAAAGGTTACACCACCGACAAGTGTGTCACTCCCAACGGCCTGCCTGCCGGACGTCCTTTTCCTTATATGATTTACCAAAACATGATCGGTCTTGCCATCCCTTCAACAGACTGTGTTCTGAAGTACGGTGACACCATTGCCGACATCAAAGAGGGTATCAATGCCAAAGTCTGGACCGTCGGCGTCATACTCGGTAGTAACGAACTGGGACTAACCCAGGAGGAAGTAGAGCAAATGTCTCCCGCAATGCTCACTGCCCGGAAAGCAGAAGTCAGACAGCGTATGCTTCTGGCAGGTGCCCACTATGTGGTGGACAGCATCGAAGAGCTTCCCCAAATCATAGAACTTATCAATCATAAACTGAATACGAATTATTAATCCTTTTAAATATCAAACCAATATGAAACCCTATTTATTATTAACCCCCGGCCCATTAACCACGTCAGAAACCGTAAAAGAAGCCATGATGACCGATTGGTGCACATGGGACGCCGACTATAACGTACACATTGTAGAAGAAATCCGCAAATCCCTCGTTGCCCTTGCCACCACAGCCACCAATGAATACACTTCCGTACTCTTGCAGGGAAGCGGTACTTATTGCGTAGAGGCGACCTTGGGAAGTGTGATTACGCCCAAACACAAATTATTGATTCTGAGCAACGGTGCATACGGAGAACGCATGGGAAACATTGCAGAATATCATGGAATGAACTATGATATGCTGGCCTTTGATGAAACAGAACAAGTATCTGTGGAGTATGTGGATGATTATCTGGCACACAATGCAGAAATCACGCATGTGGCAGTGGTACATTGCGAAACTACAACCGGTATCCTGAACCCGTTAAAGGAAATAGCCCACATGGTAAAGATGCATGGTAAAAAGCTGATAGTGGATGCAATGAGCAGCTTTGGCGGCGTGCCGTTGGATGTAGAGGAATTAGGCATCGACTTTATGATCAGCAGTGCCAACAAATGTATTCAGGGAGTTCCCGGCTTTGGTTTCATCATTGCACGTAAATCCGAATTACAATATTGTAAAGGAGTATCAAAGAGTCTTTCTCTGGACATCTACGACCAATGGGAAACTATGGAAAAAGGGCATGGAAAATGGCGGTTTACCTCACCGACTCACGTTGTACGGGCATTTTTTCAAGCTTTGGAAGAGTTGAAAGCAGAGGGAGGTATAGAAGCCCGTTACCGCCGTTATTGCCGGAATCATGAGGTATTAGTGGAAGGAATGCGGGCTATTGGTTTTTCCACCTTGCTGGAACCGGAAAAGCAGTCTCCGATTATTACTTCTTTTCTTTATCCGGAGCCGGGTTTTTCGTTTACAGAGTTTTATGGGTTGCTGAAACAACAGGGTTTTGTCATTTATCCCGGAAAGGTTTCGGATGCTGATACATTCCGGATTGGTACTATTGGAGATGTATTCCCGGAGGATTTTGAAAGATTGACACAAGCTGTTGCGGCTATCAGACAGGTAAATTAAACAGGGCTGCCCGGACAAGTTTGACTTTTTTTAGTTTTTTGGCTGTTTAAGTGTTTCTTTTGCTTTAATTTTGTTGTAAAAGAAATCAATATGCCACAAGAGATAGAAAGAAAGTTTTTGGTCCGGGGAGACTTTAAAGCATATGCTTACCAATCCTTTCGGATTGTACAGGGCTATTTGTCCTCCGTACCGGAACGCACGGTGAGAGTGAGGATCAAGGGGGATCGGGGATATCTTACGATTAAGGGAAAAGCAACGGTATCCGGGATCTCGAGATATGAATGGGAAAAGGAAATTCCCTGTGATGAAGCCCGGGAGTTGCTGGC
>OHFG01001411.1_pt1 | contig 10929 bp, 9 predicted proteins | sample 1567411 | NCBI WGS metagenome assembly OHFG01 (sample SAMEA3879563, study PRJEB24766) | human gut metagenome | biome: human-associated habitat; feature: feces | place: USA | collected 1985/1987
TCGCCGCGGCCCTTAACAATGTAAGAATCCGGGCTTTCCGTTTCTTCAAGCCTCATGGCTACATTGGTTTTAACTTCTTTAAACAGGCGCTCACGCAGATGGCGGCTTGTTACAAATTCGCCCTCGCGGCCTGCAAACGGGCTGGTGTTAACGGAAAATACCATGGAAAGAGTAGGCTCGTCGATGCTGATGCCTTCCAGTTTTTCGGGGTTTTCGGCATCGGCAATGGTATCGCCGATATTAGCGTCGGCAAGGCCGATTAAAGCAACGATATCGCCTGCGGCAACTTCGTCAACTTCAACGCGCTTTAAGCCCTGATAGGTATACAAGCGGCCGATTTTAGCCTTGCGGTTGCTGCTATTGTCCATCAGCATAATGTTTTCGCCGTTGTGAATGGTACCGCGTACAACACGGCCTACAACAATGCGGCCTACATAATCGTCGTAGTCAAGCGTATTAACAAGCATTTGCAGCGGAGCTTCGGTGTCAACGTCCGGTGCGGGAATGTTCTCTAAAATTACGCGGAACAAGGGTTCCAGGTTGTCGCTTTCATCTTCCATGGAAAGTTTGGCAATGCCGTTGCGGGCAGAAGTTAAAACAACCGGGAATTCCAGCTGGTCGTCGTTGGCGTTCAGTTCAATAAACAAATCAAGAACTTCGTCAATAACTTCGTTTACGCGCTGGTCGGGGCGGTCGATTTTATTAATAACAACAATAGGTTTCAAATTGCGTTCAAGCGCTTTGCGCAGAACATATTTGGTCTGCGGCATAGGGCCTTCGTAAGCATCTACAAGCAGCAGCACGCCGTCAACCATGGTGAGCACGCGTTCTACTTCGCCGCCGAAATCGGCATGGCCCGGGGTATCGAGAATATTAATTTTAGTGCCGTTGTGCATTACAGCCGTGTTCTTTGCCAAAATAGTAATGCCGCGTTCACGTTCCAGTGCGTTAGAGTCCATAACGCGTTCTTCAACATGTTCATTGGCCCTGAAAATGCCGCTCTGTTTCAGCATAGCATCTACAAGGGTTGTTTTGCCGTGGTCAACGTGGGCAATAATTGCAATATTACGCAAATCGTTTCTTATCATAAAAGTCTTTCTTCCTCTCTTGCTGGCTGCTCACGGCAGCAGGGTAATGCTAAAAAAATAATAACGCCGCAGCTTCCTATGCGACTAATCTATTATATTATTTTTAAAAAGCAATGTCAACAAAACGCCGTAAAGAAGCTGTAAAAGCGCAGTAAACAGTAAAATAAAATTTTATTCTAATAATCAAATACAATTATAAAAATTTTGCTGTGTCATTTATTTTTACATCAATTTAGTGTAAGATAAAGTTAGAATATAAACCGGATAACCCCTGAATAAAACGAGGTGATTACGTTGAAATACTGCAACTACTGCCACCGCATGATAAAACCCGAAAAGAAAGTTAATTACTTTATTTTGCTTTTGCTGACATTTTTTACAGGCGGCAGCTGGCTGCTGTTTTACGCCATTTATTATTTTTTCTTTAAAAGCCCAGTCTGCCCCATTTGCGGCGGCGACAGCTTTTTGGATTTTGACCCGCATGGCAGATAAGTGCGTTATAAACATTTATTAATTTCATGTATTTTTACACATTTCAAATATTTTCAGTTATGAGGCTTTACTGTCAATACCTGCGGCAAAGCCTTATTTTTTGCTCTGCTATATTTAATAACTTTTAAGTTATTGACTGTTTATAACTTTTAAGTTATAATAATTGCGAGAGGAGCTGCAAATTTGTATAAAATCTATTTTTATAAAGACCGCAAGGGCAATCAGCCAGTTGCTGATTATTTTAATCTTTTAGCTGCCCAAAACAACAAAGACAGCCGTATTAAAGCAACTAAAATACGAGATTATATAAAAGCTTTAAGCCTATACGGAACACAAATCGGTGAACCGTATTTAAAACACCTTGAAGGTGAAATTTGGGAACTCCGCCCACTGCGCGACAGAATTTTATTTGCCGCCTGGATTGATAACAGTTTTGTGCTATTGCATACTTTTATGAAAAAGACTCAAAAAACACCAAAAGCAGAAATTGAAAAAGCTAAAAAGGAATTATCTGAAATCAGGCAAAGGGGGCTTGAATAATGAAAAAAGATTTGCTCAAAAACAATCCTGCAATCGGCATAAGCTGGGAAGAATTTGAAAAAGAATATTTTACACCCGAAGAAATTGCTGCCAGCGACTTACGTGTCGCTATTATCGGTGAACTTATCAAAGCGCGCCGTGAAAAAGGCCTTACCCAAAAAGAATTGGAAAATATAACGGGTATAAAACAGCCTGTCATTGCCAGAATAGAAAAAGGTACTACCAATCCGCAAATAGCAACTATTTTAAAACTGCTCGCCCCGCTCGGCAAAACTCTTGCCGTTGTCCCGTTAAAACCTGTTAACTCTACAACCTAAAAGTTCCCATAGCATCAGCAAAAGCCCATGGAGCAAATTCCACGGGCTTTTTTGTATACAAAAAAGCAGCACTCTTTCGAGTACTGCTGTGTATTTACCCTTGGTGCCGAAGACCGGACTTGAACCGGTACGGGGATCACTCCCCGAGGGATTTTAAGTCCCTTGCGTCTGCCAATTCCGCCACTCCGGCATGAATATGGAGGCGACACCCGGAATCGAACCGGGGATAAAGGTTTTGCAGACCTCTGCCTTACCGCTTGGCTATGTCGCCGTAATAATGGAGCGGAAAACGAGATTCGAACTCGCGACCCCCTCCTTGGCAAGGAGGTGCTCTACCACTGAGCTATTTCCGCATTGGCGACCCGGATGGGACTCGAACCCACGACCTCCGCCGTGACAGGGCGGCATTCTAACCAACTGAACCACCGGGCCTCATGTCAGTGTCCTGACAGATATAAATATTACCATAAAAATTTATTTAATGCAAGCCTTTTTGTAAAATTTTCTTAATTTGCTTTTTTATTTACATACCGGCGTGCCAAAAATGTTTTTAAGTTTTTTGCAGCCATTTATGCTATAATGTTATTCAGATAATTTACCGTTTCATATTTAACTATACAGGAGGTTACCTTTATGCTTACAGCCCCGGACTGGGCTCTTGGCAGCCGCTATCTGCGTGAAAACGCACCTGAACTTATTCCGTTTATTGAAAAATATGGTCCTTGCAATTTACAGCCGGAAGCTCCGGAAAAATATTTTGGCACGCTTGTTACCGGTATCATTTCTCAGCAGCTTCCGCCGGATGTCAGCCTGGCAATGGTCAAGCGCCTGGAAGAAACCGTCGGAACGCCCATAACGCCGGAAGCAATAGCCTCTGCCGCCGAAAGCGACTTATGCATCTGCGGTATTATGCCGCAGAAGGTAATGTATCTTAAAGGCTTTGCCGAAGCGGTTTTAAACGGCGAAGTTACAATGGATAAATTTGCCGGTATGACCGACAGCGAAATTACCAAGCAGCTGATAAAAATAAAAGGGCTTGGCCAGTGGACAGCGGAGATGTTTTTGCTTCTGGCACTGTGCCGCACCGATATTGCCCCTACCGCCGATTTTATTTTTCAAAAACGTGTTAAAGAAATTTTTAACCTTAACGCTATGCCCAAACGCAAGCAGATTCTGGAACTGACAGAACACTGGCGCCCGTGGCGTTCACTTGCCGTATGGTATTTGTGGCAGGAAAAATAACCCAAAAAAACAAAAAGGCTGTGCCGTAAAATAATTACGGTGCAGCCTTTTTTATATTAATTTTTCTGATACAAAATTCTGATGGAATTTATTACGCACAGCATGGCAACGCCGGTATCGGCAAACACAGCCGCCCACATTGATGCAAAACCGGCAAGGCCTGCTATCATAATCACCGCTTTTACGCCCAGCGCAAAAATAACGTTCTGCCAGGCAATGCGCCCCGTGCGTCTGGCAATATTAATTGCCTGCGGAATGGCACGCATTTCGGATTTCATAAATACCACGTCTGCCGCTTCGAGTGCTGCGTCTGCACCGCTGCCCATAGCGGCGCCAACATCGGCACCGGCAAGCACGGGCGCGTCGTTAATGCCGTCGCCAACAAACATTACGCTGCCGTATTTACTGCGCAGGCGGCCAAGTTCGTTAAGTTTATCCTGCGGCAGCAGTTTGGCACGCACTTCGTCTATGCCTGCGGCAGCAGCAACTGCCTGTGCGCTTGCTTCCGCATCGCCCGTAAGCATGGCCGTGGTAAGCCCCATGGTCTTAATTTCTTTAACTGCTTCCACAGCATCATCCTTAATGGTATCGGCAATAACTATATGCCCCATGTATCTGCCGTTTTGGGCAAGCAATACTTCCGTGCCGTAGGCAGAATTTTCAAAGCTGCCGCAGCTGATTTTATAACGGGCCATAATTTTTTTGCTGCCGCAGATAACGGTGCCGTTTAAGGTTTCGGCAACAATGCCTTCACCCGCTATTTCTTTAAAGCTCACCGGGCGCACCGGCGTAAGCCCGCGCTCTTTGGACGCATTTACAATGCTTACGGCAATGGGATGGGCGGATATTGCTTCCACATCAGCGCAAAGCTGCAAAACCTCGGTTTCATCAACGCCGGGGGCAGGCATTACTTTCTGCACTACAAAATTGCCTTTGGTAACGGTGCCGGTTTTATCCATTACAACGGCGTGTACGTTTTTAAGCGCTTCCATTACGGAGCCGCCCTTAAACAAAATGCCGTAGCGCGAACCCGCGCCGATGCCGGAGAAAAATGCCAGCGGCACGCTGAGCACCAGTGCGCAGGGGCAGCTTATTACAAGAAAGGTCAGCGCCGTGTAAATCCAGTGCTGCCAGTTGCCGGTAATATAACCCGGCACAAGCGCCGTAAGCGTTGCCACAACAACCACAAACGGGGTATATACCCTTGCAAAGCGGGTAATAAAACGGTCAATCTGCGGTTTGGAAGCCGCTGCGTTTTCCACGCTGTCCAAAATACGCGTAACCATGGATTCCGAAAGCACTTTTTCCACGCGTATTTTCAGCATACCGTTGGTATTAATGCAGCCGCTGGTAATTTCGTCGCCGTAGTGCTTGCGTACAGGCACCGGCTCGCCTGTTACCGGCGAAGTATCAACAAGGCTGTCGCCTTCTATTACCACGCCGTCCAGCGGTATGCGGTCACCGGCGCGCACCAGCAGAATATCGCCTACATGGGCGTCCGCCGCCGGAATTATGCGCACTTCTTCACCTACAAGCAGGTTAACGGTTTCCGGTCGCATATCAACAGCGTCCATAATCTGCCCGCGGCTTTTTTCCACCGCGCGGTGCTCAAAATATTCTCCCACACGGTAAAAAAACATTACGCCGACGGCTTCTTCGTAAGCGGAAATTACAAACGCGCCCAGCGTTGCAATGGTCATTAAAAAGTTTTCGTCAAACAAATTGCCGCTTAAAAGATTTTTAACGGCCGCCAGAACAACCCTGCCGCCCAAAAGAACATAAGCGGCAACCAAAACATATAAGTAATAAGCTTCCGGAATAAGCCCCAAAAATTCTGCCGCTATAAACAGCACGCCGCCAACAACAAGTTCCGCCAGCGTCATAGTTTCGGAAGAAAGCGAAAAGCTTCCGCGTTTGCGTTCTTCAACATGCGGCGCCAAAACAGCGGCTCCTTCGCGTTCTTTTACGGCAACGCCGCTTTCTATGTCGGAACAGATTTTTTGCATCTGCGGCAGCAGCCCGTCAAAATCACGCGCCGTAACCTTAAGCTGCTTGGTTGCAAAAGTAATGGTGGCTTCGCTTACCTGCGGCAGCTCATTAATGGCACGCTCCATTTTAGCGGCGCAGTTGGCGCAGCCAAGGTTTTCAAGCACATAAACCTGCGTTTTAAAATTAAAGGGCCCTTCGCCTTCACGCGGAACAACTTCAACGCCGCTTTCTATCGAAGTACAGATTTCCTTTATCGCAGGCAAAACAGCTTCGTGGTTAACCGCCGAAAGGCGCAGCTGTTTGGTAACGTAGCTTATATTGGCATATTCAACTCCGGGCAGTTCCTTTATGCGGTGCTCCATTTTAGCAGCGCAATGGGCACAGCCCAGATTTTTTAATATATAAACCTTCTTCACGCAGTGAGCGTCCGGCATACGGCAGGTGCAGTTTTCAAGGCTTTCGCCGCACACGTCACAGTATTCTTCGTGCGGATGGCATATTTCGCACCGGCAGTCCTCCGGGTGCCCCGGAACATGGTGGCTGTGATGATGTTCATGTCCGCAGCAGCAGCTATCATCATGCTCATGGTGATGATGTTCCCCACAACCACAACTTTCGCCATGCTGATGTTCGTGATGGTGTTCTTCCCCACAACCACAGCCGTGATGATGGTGCTCATGTTCTTTACCGCAGCAGGCATCGTGTTCATACCCTTCATGAGTATGAACTTCGCCGCAGCCGCACGCTTCGTCATGGCCGTGCTTGTGTTCCGGCTCATAGTTGTGCTCATGCCCGCACTCGGCACCGTGTTCATGGTGATGGTGACCACAGCAGCAGGTCCCATATTCATGGTGGTTATGCGCACTTCATCACTGCCATTTCTTATATCCGTTAAATCACGTACTTTTTTGGATGGCATAATATGTTCTCCTTTACATTTGAGCAATCATTCATGTATTGTTTAAAAAATATAGCCAAAGCACTCTTTGGTTACCATTATTATAACACATGAGCGAATATTCATCTATACTTTTTTGAAAGATTTTTATAATTTTTTAGCCGGCATAACAGAAGGCAAATTACTTACCTCCCGTTATGCCAAACATAAAATATAATATTAAATCCTTACAGAAGCTGCCTTAACGGCATTGTGCCAGCCCTGCAAAAGGCTTTCTCTTTTAGCCTGCCCCATCTGCGGCTTAAATTCGGCGGCAATAACATGGTTAGCCAAAATTTCTTCCTTGCTGCGCCAATAGCCTACGGCAAGCCCGGCCAGATATGCCGCACCCATAGCCGTTGTTTCAATGCAGTATGGCCTTACAACGGAAGTATTTAAAATATCCGCCTGAAACTGCATTAAAAAATCGTTGTCGCACGCGCCGCCGTCAACACGCAAAGATGTTATAGACATGCCGCTGTCCTCCTGCATCGCCATTAAAACATCATTTACCTGGTACGCTATGGATTCCAGTGTTGCGCGCACAATATGATTACGGTTTACGCCCCTTGTAAGCCCTACAATCGCGCCTCTGGCGTACTGGTCCCAGTAGGGCGCGCCCAGCCCGACAAAGGCAGGCACAACATAGCAGCCGTTGGCATCGGGCACTGATTTGGCCAGCACTTCCGATTCCGCCGCATCGCGGATAAGCCCAAGTTCATCACGCAGCCACTGCACGGCAGCACCGGCAACAAAAATCGAACCTTCCAGCGCATACTCAACCTTGTCATCTACGCCCCAGGCGATAGTTGTAACCAGCCCGTTATGAGAATTTACCGGAGCAGTGCCGGTGTTCATCAGCATAAAGCCGCCTGTGCCGTAAGTATTTTTTACTTCGCCAAGCTCAAAGCAGGTCTGCCCGAACAATGCGCACTGCTGGTCGCCGCCTGCGCCTGCAATAGGCACCTCGCGCCCGAAAAGCTTGCTGTCCGTATAGCCGTAAACATGGCTTGAAGGCTTAACCTCCGGCAGAATCTGCTGCGGAATTTTTAAAACGCGTAAAATTTCTTCATCCCATTTTAAGGTATGGATATTAAAAAGCATTGTGCGCGACGCGTTGGAATAATCCGTTACATGCTCCTTACCGCCCGTCAGCTTCCAGATAATCCAGCTGTCAACAGTACCGAAAAGAAGTTCGCCTTTTTCCGCACGTTCGCGTGCGCCAGCAGCATTATCAAGCAGCCAGCGCAATTTGGTTGCCGAAAAATAAGCGTCCAGCACCAATCCTGTTTTGCTGCGGAAGAACTCCGCCATGCCGAGTTTTTTCAGTTCATCGCAATAGCCTGCCGTGCGGCGGCACTGCCACACAATCGCTTTATGTACCGGGCGTCCGGTTTCTTTATCCCACAAAACCGTGGTTTCGCGCTGATTGGTAATGCCAATGCCTGCAATTTCGTTAATGGTAATATCAATTTTACTCATTGCTTCATACATCAGGCCGGTTTGGGTTGCCCAAATTTCCTCCGCGTCATGCTCAACCCAGCCGGGCTGCGGAAAATACTGGGTAAACTCCTTTTGCGCCGCGCTGCAAATCCGTCCGTTTTTATCAAATATAATGCAGCGGCAGCTGGTTGTCCCTAAATCCAGCGCCATAATGTATTTATCCATTGGGCATCCCCCTTACCAACAAAAATTTTAATACTGTATAACATAATTATAACAAAAAAACCGCTGTAAAAGCGGCTTTTTTATTTAGTTTTTACAATGGCTTAAAAATTTCCGTTAACCAGGTGGCAGGCTACAAAATGCCCGGGAACAACTTCTTTAAGCTCGGGTTTTACGCTGCGGCAAATTTCCATGCACTGCCCGCAGCGGCTTTGAAACGGGCACCCTTTCGGCAAATCAAGCGGGCTTGGAATTTCGCTTTCCAGCGGTTCTATTTTTTCGCCCGGTTTAAAATCCACCTTAAACACCGATTTCATCAGCGCCTTTGTATAAGGGTGCATGCCCTCGGTGCTGATGCGCCTTCCATAACTGATATATTCCACGATATTGCCCAAATACATAACGGCAATCTGGTGGCACATTAAATCAACAAGCCCCAAATCATGGCAGATTAAAAGGTAGGTAATGCCTTTTTCTTTCTGCAAACGCACCAAAAGCTCGCAGATTTTTTCCTGCACCGAAACGTCAAGCGCGCTTGTAGCTTCGTCGCACACCACTATCTTTGGTTCCAGCGAAAGCGCGCGTGCAATGCCCAAACGCTGACGCTGCCCGCCGCTCATGTTATGCGGGTAACGGTCCTTAAAATCTTCCGGCAGTTCTACCATACGCAAAAGTTCCGCCGCTTTGGCGTCAACTTCGCTCTTTTTTATCAGCCCAAAATTCAGCAAAGGTTCGCAAACAATTTCTTTAACCTTCATTTTGGGGTTAAAGGCGGCTGCCGGGTCCTGAAACACCATTTGTATTTTACGCCTGTTCTGGCGTGCCGCTTCACCGCGCAGTTTTAAAATATCCTGCCCGTCAAAAATAACTTCGCCGCCGCTTGCCGGATGTATCTGTAAAATAGTGCGCACCAGCGTGCTTTTGCCGCAGCCAGATTCGCCTATAATGCCAAGCGTCTGCCCGGCATAGGCGTTTAGGGTAACATTATCGCACGCCGTCAGCATTTTTCCGCCTTCGGCCGCAAATTTTTTTGTTAAATTTTTAATTTGTAAAATTACAGGTGCTTCAGCGTTCATAATATTTCTTATCTCCCAATACCGGCACAGCCGCAAGCAGTTCTTTGGTGTAGGCGTGCTGCGGGTTTTCAATAATTTCGCGCCCGCCGCTTTCCACCACGTGGCCGTTTTTCATAACCATCAGTTTATTAGATACATACGAAGCCACACCAATGTTATGCGTTACCAAAATTACCGCCGCATTATATTCATTGCGCACGTCAACAATCTGGCGTATTATCTGCGCCTGCGTGGTAACGTCAAGCGCACTGGTAGGCTCGTCTGCCAAAAGCAGCTTGGGGCTGAATATCATGGCCATGGCAATGCCAACGCGCTGGCGCATGCCGCCCGAAAGTTCAAACGGATAACTGTTCATAATGTTCTGCGGGTTCGGCAGGCGTACTTTATTAAGCATATCTTTCGCCATTTCTGCGGCTTCCGCCTTCGATTTCTGCGGAGCGTGAGCAAGAATGTAATCTGTAAACTGTTCGCCTATGCGGCGGATGGGGTTTATCATGTTGCCGCTGTCCTGAAAAATCATCGACATTTCACTGCCGCTGATTTTACGCCAGTCCTCACGCGTGTTTTTCAGCATATTGCGCCCGTCAAAAGTTATGCTGCCGCCCGAAACATGCCCTCTGCCGGGCAGGCAGCCCATAACGGCACGGATAACGGTTGTTTTGCCGCTGCCCGATTCGCCTACAATTGACAGAATTTCACCTTTATCAAGTTGAATGTTTACACCCGATACGGTAAGTTTGCTGCCGTAACTGATGTCCAGATTTTTTACATCAAGAAGCATTAATTTAATCCCTTCTTTGCAGCTTAGTCAGCAGGGGCAACATCTTTGGTCAGCCAGTAATAATCTGCCGGTTTAATATCGGCGTTTTTCAAGGTTACTTTGCTTACCATATTTGTTTTAGGATAGCCAAAGAACAAACCTGCGCCGTCGTTAAGCAGAATCTGCTGCATCTGAATCATTAAATCGCGGCGTTTGGCAGGGTCAAATTCAACCGCAAGCCTGTCGCTCAAAGCATCATATTCCGGGTTGCTGTAACCGGTAGCATTCTGCGGGTCGCCGGTTTTCCAGTACCAGTTAAGGTATACGGCAGGGTCGCCGCTGTTGGCAGTAAGAATATTGGAAATGCAAAGGTCAAAATCGCCGCTCTGGCGGATTGGGTCAAGCACGTTGTAGTCAATATTTCTCATATTAACCTTAATGCCGATTTTTTTAGCGTCGGACTGGGTTGCTTCTGCATAAAGCGGCAGTTCAGCGCGTCCGCTGTAATAAATAAAGTCAAGTTCAAGATTTTTGCCGTCTTTATCCACATAACCGTCGTTGTTGGTATCTTTCCAGCCGGCTTCCGCCAAAAGCTGTTTTGCGCGTTCCACATTATAGGCATTCGGGTCGGTCAGCTGGTCGAAGCCGTAATCTAAAGAAGGCGGAATAGGCGCTTTGCCTGTAATAAAGGTATCCTTAAGCAATACTTTGTTATAGGTTTCGCGGTCAAGGCAGCTGATAAGCGCAGCGCGTACTTTCGGGTCGTGGCACGGGCGGCCTTCGTTCATATTAATCTGCGCCAGTACGGTACGCAGCGAAGCAA
>OHFG01001420.1_pt1 | contig 10834 bp, 10 predicted proteins | sample 1567411 | NCBI WGS metagenome assembly OHFG01 (sample SAMEA3879563, study PRJEB24766) | human gut metagenome | biome: human-associated habitat; feature: feces | place: USA | collected 1985/1987
CTGCTTCAACATAGGTCTCAATCTGTCTCGGAATAAATTTAAAACAGCTTCTTATTGAAATGAAGATATTGCAAAAAAAAACTGCAAATCCTTCTTCAACAAGGATTTGCAGTTTCAATGAGCCAGATTTACATTATTTGACCTCGATTGTTTTTACGACTCCGTCATTACTTTGAACGGGTAATTTAGGAAGTTCGACAGACAGAACACCGTGTTCGACGTGAGCCGCTATCTTGTTTTTGTCTACGTTATCGGGCAATATCATTGTCTGTTGGAATTTGGAATAAGAAAATTCACGACGCAGATAGTGCTCTTTTTTTCTTTCTTCCTTATTTTCGCTTTTCTTTTCCATCGTGATAACGAGATTGTCATTGTCATCGATGTGGATTTGAAAATCGTCTTTTGTCATACCCGGAGCCGCCACTTCAATGCAGTAGTCGTTTTCATGCTCTACCACATTGATTGCCGGAGCCGTTGCATTAGCTTTTTCCATCCAATCGTTATCGAAGAAATCATTGAAGATACTCGGTAACCAACCTTGATTTTTTCTTGTGGGTAACATAGTTTTAATCTCCTATTTTTAAGTTGTTTAATCTTTTCTTTGACTTCGGCTCTTTCGATAACCGACGTCATTCGGATATTTGCAAACGACGTGCCAATATATTTTTCGAGGTTTATTGTTCGGGTATGTATGACAGTAGTTATCCAAAGTGGACAAAATTATTCCATAGAGTAATTATTGTCACTTTTTTCGGGCAGGGGAAGACGCCGGGAATCGATAGGTAAGTCATAGTTTTTTCGATTATGCCATAAATCGGTTATGGTGTGATTATACTTTTGCTCAAAAAAGAGAAGAATATGGAAATACAAGAACAACAATTTGTCCGGGAACTGGCGGAGAGCCGTATGCAAATAGAATTATTGAGAAATCGAGTGTTGTTGCGTTATTACGCTCAGTTGCTCGAACTCGATATCATGGAGCAAACCCAAGAAGTGAAAGCTCTCATGAGCAGTATCAACACGCTCGAACGCTATGCCCGTAAATATGAACCGAAAGAACCGGCCATAGAGTCTGCTCCCGTAGAAAACGGGGGATCGGGAGAAGTTTCCCGGGACAAAGAGGGAGAGTCGGAGAGTGTCGATGTACTGTTGGGGAAAACTATGCCTTGTGTTTCTGCTCGTTCGGGGGTAGAGAATATGACGGCTGTACCTTCCCGGTCGGTGGCAGTGCGAAATCTCCCTAACGGATTGAAGATAGAATCGGTTACGACTCGTGGAAAATCGCATCGAAAATAGATTGCAGATGAAAAGGCGCAAATTTCTATTCGGTAAGGTTGTTTTGAAAATTGTTTGAGCTATCTTTGCGCAGGATGCGAAAATAGGCTGCATTCGGCAAAGTCAAGCGAGCTTGCTTTTGCTCTCATTTGCACTATCTTTGCGTATATTGTGAAGGCAGGCCGGGCTCGGCGTAACAAATGGAATTCGGTTCTGCTCCCTTTGCTTGCATGGACTCTACAATTTTACGGAACGATGAAAACGATACGAGAGATATATCGCATAGGGTATGGCCCTTCGAGTAGTCATACAATGGGGCCGAGAAAGGCTTCCGAAATATTTTTGAACCGCCACCCTGAGGCTGTGGCGTTCGAGGTCATTCTGTACGGTAGTCTTGCCGCTACGGGAAAAGGGCACTTGACCGATGTAGCGATTCTCGATACCCTTCAACCTCATGCCCCGGTCGAGATTGTGTGGAAACCGTCGGTATTTCTGTCGTTTCACCCGAACGGCATGACTTTTCGCTCGAAAAATAGTTCGGGTGAAGTGACCGACGAATGGACCGTGTTCAGCGTGGGAGGAGGGGCTTTGGCCGAAGAAGGGAAGCCTTTCGACAAGACACCGGAATTGTACGAAATGAATAGTATGACTCAGATTCTCTCTTGGTGTGAACGGACGGGGCGCAGTTATTGGGAATATGTGCAGGAATGCGAAGACCACGATATTTGGGACTATTTGGCCGAGGTGTGGTCGACTATGCGCGAGGCTATCGAACGAGGGCTCGATCAGGAGGGTGTATTGCCCGGTCCGTTGAATTTACGGCGGAAAGCCTCTTCTTATTATATAAAGGCGAAGGGTTATAAAGACAGTTTGAAAAGTCGGGGATTGGTATTTGCCTATGCGTTGGCCGTGAGTGAAGAGAATGCATCGGGCGGGCGTATTGTAACCGCACCCACTTGCGGATCCTGTGGAGTCGTGCCGGCGGTATTGTACCATTTGCAAAAGAGTAGGGAATTCAGCGATACCCGCATTTTAAGAGCGTTGGCGACCGCCGGTTTGGTGGGGAATATCGTGAAGCAAAATGCTTCTATATCGGGAGCCGAAGTGGGGTGTCAAGGCGAAGTGGGAGTGGCATGTGCTATGGCTTCGGCAGCAGCCAGCCAGTTGTTCGGTGGTAGTCCTGCGCAAATCGAGTATGCCGCCGAAATGGGGCTGGAACATCATTTGGGTATGACTTGCGATCCGGTGTGCGGATTGGTACAGATACCTTGTATCGAACGGAATGCCTATGCTGCGGCGAGGGCTTTGGATGCTAATATCTATTCGGCTTTTACCGATGGAAGTCATCGTGTATCGTTCGACAAGGTGGTGGCTGTAATGAAACAGACAGGGCACGATTTGCCGTCCTTGTACAAGGAGACCGGGGAGGGTGGCCTTGCCAAAGATTACGAACAGATGTAAAAAACAGATTTGTAAATCACTCTGGAAATTTCGATCGGGACAAGCCTCGATCAGTCGATTCCCGGTCGCCTGCTTGTGCCTATGTTCTTGTCTCCCACTTAGCTGTTTTTGGCTCAGTAGGAAATCAGTAGGGATTGCCCTTTCACATCTCCAACCCCTCTCCTTAAAAATTACCATTTCTTCGGTTAACTACTATATTGCTATGCAGCACAAGAGAGAAGGGGTAAGGTACACTAAGAGACAGAAGGGCTAAAATAACAGTAGGGCGATGTTGCTGGAAAATTTTTACACTCCTCCCCTGTGTTTTGCAACGTAAAATATAGGGGAGGTGGCCGCAGGCAGGAGGGGTTAAAGAAATGTTTCTTTGGTTTTACCACTATATTGCTCTACAACAAAGGGGTGAAAGGGTTACACACACACCAAGTGACGGAAGGATTAATAGATAAGTATGCCAGGAGGTTAAATACATTCCCTTTTCTCGGAGAGTGAGCAAAAAGGGAGGTGAATTTGTTTTTATGGTGAAGTTACTTTATATTTGTAGTTGTTTAAGCAATGATTAATATATGAACTTTTCCGAATTGAATATAGAAATGGTGTTCGCTTTGATGAGCGGTAAATTGTCTGCTGCGATTAATCGGAAATTATATCGTAGTTTTCGAAAATTGTCTATCGATATAACACCCGAACAATGGACTGTATTGTATTATTTATGGTCGCGGGACGGAGTGACTCAGCAGGAATTGTGTAATGTTACATTTAAAGACAAACCGAGTATGACCCGGCTAATAGATAATTTGGAAAAGCAACAGCTTGTCGTTCGTTCTCCGGGCGTGAAAGATCGGCGTATCAATTTGATTCATCTTACCGATAAAGGTCGGGAGTTGGAGGTGGCTACGAAGCCTTTGGTGACGGCTATTATGAGAACGGCGTTGGACGGCTTTTCGGATAGAGAAGTCGAGATGGCCGGGAGAATGTTGACCAAAGTTTTCGGTAATTTGAAAAATTCGTTGGAGGATTAAGAAAATCTGTCATGATTAAATATATGAGGCATATATTCATTTTTATAGTTGTATGGCTTGCGGCAGGGACGATTTGTTCTTTCGCGCAATACAAGCCCGATCGTTTGGGAGAGGGTTTTGAAGCAAAAACTATCGCCATGCCGGACGATTACAGCGGAAGGGTAGTGACGACTCTTGTTCGGAGTTTATCGTCGTGCGACACGCATAAAGCGGTGCTTTACGTGCACGGATATAACGATTATTTCTTTCAGGAAACGCTGGCTCGGACGTTTAACGATTCCTGCTTTAATACGGACGCTCGTTATTGCCGGAACAAACGCCGTTCGAGGTTCGAGATTTGCAAGAATATTTTGCCGATATAGATACGGCTCTGACTCTTATTCGGGAGGAGGGAAATACCGATATCGTGTTGATGGCTCATTCGACGGGAGGATTGATAACATCGCTTTATTGTGAGGCTTATCGTAACGACTTGCCGGTACAGGGACTCATTTTGAACAGTCCGTTTCTCGACATGAATATGAATTGGTTCTATGAGAAGATTCTGGTTCCTATCGTGTCGGCTTGGGGGCGTTGGTTTAAAGGAACGAAGATAAGTCAGGGAAATTCTACCGCTTATGCCGAGAGTTTGCTAAAAGATCATCATGGGGAATGGAATTATGATACCGACTTGAAATTTAAGGTATCTCCGCCTGTTTCTTCGGCATGGATACGGGCGATACATCGCGGTCACAATCAAATTCATAAAGGGTTGCATATTCCCTGTCCCGTTTTGTTGATGTATTCGAGTCAATCGGTAGACGGGAATAAATGGACGCCTCAACATCAATCGGGAGATGCCGTACTCGATGTAAAGGATATTGCCCGCTATGGTCGCATGCTGGGACCAAAAGTCACAGAGTTTGAGGTTCAGGAAGGAATGCACGATCTCGTACTTTCGAAACCTTCGGCTCGTCAAGCTGCTTATTCCGAGATGTTTCGTTGGCTTCGGAGCAATGGATTGAACGAATGATACCCCAAAGTTCGTTTATTCTCCGAGAGTCATCGAAAACACGATGTGGGGCATATCGATGCCTCGGTAGTGTTTTACGATGGTATCGCCGGGCGTCATACCGATTCGTTTTGCGACTCCTTGCGAAGGAAGGTTATTGTCGCGGATAATGGAGTAAATGCGTTTTATACCCAAAATGTGGGAGGCATAGTCGGCACATGATCGTGCGGCTTCGGTAGCATACCCTTTGTGCCAGAAATTTTTGCGAAGGAGATAGCCTATTTCGGGAACGGTTTGTTCTCTGTATGGTTGCATAGTGATGCCACATTGTCCGATGAGTTCTCCGTTTTCTTTAAGAACGGCCCCCCATAAACCGACTTTGTCTTCGGCATATCTCTTTATTTGTCGGTCTAACCATTCCCGGACTTCTGTGTCGTTGAATGCGCCTTCGTAGGCGTACATCACCTCGTTGTCTTGTAAGAGTTTACAAACTTCATGAAAGTCGTTCGGGCATAACTCTCTAAGAATTAATCTCTGGGTTTCTAATATCGTTCTCATTTCACCGGTCTCCGGTTAAAGACGTTGTTATTCGGCATTCTGTTCGGATTGCTGTTTTTCCAACTGTAAGACTTGTTTGTCTGCGAGTTCGAGCGTGCGTACGTTCAGTTGATATTCTCGTTTGAGGTCATCGACATTTTTCATGAGGTTGGCGAGCTCACGAGTCGCTTTAACGGCTTCGCGAGTGACGGGGTCGAGCGATAGAGTGTATCGGTTTCCACCCAAGTAAGTGAGGGTTATTTTTTTACTCGTATTATTCGCTATGAGTGCTGCGACAGCAGAACATTGACCGTCTTTGTATGTCACGATTTCGGTATATTTGCCGTCGTTGGTGAACCGGTAATTATTGGCTCCGTCGTACCCGATAACGAGAGTTTCGGCTTTACTTTTGTCCGGGAGCGTCGCCCGTATGGAACTGTGTTTTATCGGTGTGCTTCCGTAATATACGCTTGCCAACTGCATTTGTCCGTTTTCTGTGACCAAAACTTTCAATTGGCTACGATTTATCGAGGCTTGTTTGGGAAGTTTCTTATATATATAATTTCCTTCCGTTTGGTATTTGGCGTCTTTTTCGAACCGGAAGTTTTTCTTGGCTGCTTCGAGTTCGGTTTGTCTCACTTTGAGTACACTGTCTATATAAAGCAGGTTTTGCTCGCTTTCTTTTTGTTTTACGCGGCACATGAGCAACATACCCGCTTTTATCTGTTTGAAGGCTTTGGGGTATAATAATTCGATACTGTCGATAGCGTTTTTAGCATTGGCGTATTGATCGTTTTCGAATAACTTCCGAGCTTTTTCATATTGAGCGTTAGCTTCATTACTATTGTCTCCGCAGGAGAATAATACTATCGCACAGGAGCATATCCAAAAGTAAAGATATTTAGCCATAATTGATTGGTGTATTGTATTTGATGTTAATTCTATCTAATAGACCCTCTCTGTACATCTTTGACGCCCTTAACAGTTTTGAGCTTTTTCATCAAACTGTTGAGGGAGGAGATGTCATCGACCGTGACGGTGATATGTCCTTGAAAAAGGCCGTCGTTCGAGTCGATCGAGATGCCTCTCATATATATGTTTTTCTCTTTTGAAATAATCGATGTAATGTTCGTTACGATACCGATATCGTCGTTTCCGATAACTCGTAGGACGGTGACGTATTTGGAACCCATTTTTCCCGACCAGCGGGCATTGACTACTCTGTAACGGTAACGACTGTATATGTGTCGCGCGTTCGGACAATCTTTACGGTGTATCTTGATAGTTCCTTCCGTGGAGACAAATCCAAAGATTTCGTCGCCGTAAATGGGGTTGCAGCATTTGGCCAATTTATAGTCGATACCTTTGACATCGCCGCCTATGACGAGCTCGTCTTCTTTCGATTCGTCGGGTTCTTTTTGTAAAGTAAATTCTTCGGCTGTACGAGTTTCGTATTGCTCTTCGTTTTCTTTTTTATCGATTTCGAGATAAAGGTCGATTACGCGATTGACGTCGATATGTTCATCGGCCAATTCGTTGTAAAAATCGGTGACGGTTTTATAGCCCATTTTTTTTATAAGGCGCATCATTACACCGTCTTCCATCTCTATTTTGCGGTTTTTGAATCGTCTTTGCAAAAGCTCTTTCCCATATTCCGCCGCTTTATTCTGCTGTTCGTTCAAGGCTTGCTTTATCTTTACCCGCCCTTTCGATGTTGCGGCTATGTTGAGCCAATCTTGCTTCGGGGTCTGGTTGGGAGAGGTAAGTACTTCGATCGTATCGCCGCTTTTCAGTTTGTATTTTATGGTTTCGATCTTTCCGTTTACCTTGCCGCCGACACATTTGCAGCCTAACCCGGTGTGAATGAGGAATGCGAAGTCCAGTAACGTGGCTCCCAAAGGCAATTTGTATAGGTCTCCTTTCGGAGTGAATACGAATACCTCTTTGTCGTAGAGATCCATTTTGAAATCGCGCATGAGTTCCAAAGCTCCACCGTTTCCGGCCGCTTCGAGTACTTCGCGCACATTGTTCATCCAATCGTCCAGCCCGTTCTCGCTTTTAATTCCTTTGTATTTCCAGTGGGCGGCAAGTCCTCGTTCGGCTATTTCGTCCATTCGCCGGGTACGTATTTGTACCTCTACCCAGCGTTGTTTCGGTCCCAGCACAGTGATGTGTAACGATTCGTATCCGTTCGATTTGGGAATGGACAGCCAGTCTTTCATTCGCTTGGGGTTGGGCTGGTACATATCGGTGACGATCGAATATACCTTCCAACAGTCTGCCTTTTCCTGTTCGAGGGGAGTTTCCAGTATGACACGAATGGCAAACAGGTCGTAAATGTCTTCCAAATCGGCTTTTTGTTTCTTCATCTTATTCCAGATGGAAAAGATGGATTTCGTGCGGCCCTTGATTTCGAAATGTAGACCTTCGGCTTCGAGTTTTTGTTTTACCGGTTGGATAAATTCCATGATGTATTTATCCCTGTTCCTCTTGGTTTCATTGAGCTTGTGGGCTATCTGGTCGTAGATTTCCCGATTGGTGTATTTCAGGGAGAGGTCTTCCAGTTCCGATTTTATGGAGTATAGTCCCAATCGGTGCGCCAGCGGAGCATAAAGATAGGAGGCCTCGCAGGCGATGTCATAACGGTATTTTTCGTTGGGGTGGTGGTTTATCATTTTCATGACGCAAAGCCGGTCGGCGATCATGATGATGATAACTCGTATATCTTCGGCGAACGATAGTAACAGTTTGCGGAAATTCTCGCTTTCGACGGCAGCCTGTTTGGCATACAAGCTGTTCGATTTAATGAGACCCCGAATGAGCTGGGCTATGTCGTCTCCGAATTCTTTTTTTACGGTTTCGATAGTGAGGAATTCGCTGACGACCAAGTTGAAAAGTAGAACCGAAATAAGCATACTGCGTTCTAATCCCACCCTGTCGCATAAGATGAGCGCAGTATTCAGATTACGGACAACCGGATTTATTCCTTGTTTGTTTCGCTGATAGTGCCCTGTTTCGACGGCTTCGGAAATGAGGCGACGCATGCGGTTGAAGTCTTCGACTCTTAAAACTGGGCGACTATTGCGTAACAGTTGCCGATAGACCGATAGGACATTTTCTTTTTCGTCGAGTGTAAAATAGCTTTTTTCGGGCATAAGGTGCGACTGTTTTCAAAAATTCTGTCTCAAATATATATTTTTGTGGGTAAAAATGCGCTTTTTTTTAGAGCTTTTTGTAGTTTTGGGAACGGAATTAAAATTCATTATTCATTACAAGCTATGTTTACACCGGAAGATTTAGATTTGTTTGCCGAAAAAGGTATTGACGTACATACGGTTGAGGAGCAGTTGGCCTCGTTTAAAAGCGGATTTCCTTTTTTAAGGATATTATCTTCTGCTTCTGTCGGGAACGGTATCTTATCGCTTGACGAACAGCAGACGCAATATTATCTCGATTTGTGGGAAGGTTACTTGAAAGATAATCATAAGGTCGTAAAGTTTGTTCCGGCATCGGGAGCTGCGAGTCGTATGTTCAAAGATTTGTTCGCATTCCTTTCTGCCGATTACAGTGAACCACAAACTGATTTCGAAAAGAAATTTTTCAATTCGATCGAACATTTTGCTTTTTACTCCGATCTTGACGAAGCCTGTTTGAAGAATGAAGGAAAGAGCATAACCGATTTGATAGAATCGGGCAATTACAAAGCGGTGGTGTCCAATCTGCTCGAAGCGAAGGGCTTGAATTATGGTTCTTTGCCGAAAGGGTTATTGAAATTTCATCGTTATGCGACGAATAACCGTACGGCTATGGAGGAACATTTGACGGAGGGAGCTCTTTATGCCGCCAGTTCCGACGGGGAGGTCAATATTCATTTTACGGTATCTCATGAGCACCTTGCCGATTTTAAAGCATTAGTAGCCAAGAAGAAAGCGGATTATGAGCGACGTTATGGCGTACGTTATCATATTAGTTTTTCCGAGCAAAAGCCTTCTACCGATACTATTGCGGTCGATGCGAATAACGAGCCGTTCCGAGAGAATGGTAGGCCGTTGTTCCGTCCGGGGGGACATGGGGCTTTAATCGAGAATCTGAACGACATAGATGCCGAAATCATATTCGTAAAAAATATAGATAATGTAGTGCCCGACAGACTGAAAGAGCCGACCGTGCGGTTTAAGAAAATCATCGGAGGGGTGCTGGTATCGTTACAAACGGAGATAAACCGTTATATTACCATGTTGAAAAGCGGGAAATACACGATCGACGATTTACGGGAAATGATACAGTTTTTGCATAAAAAGCTTTTCGTCAGAAATGAGGAAACCAAACATTTGGAGGATGCGGAGCTGGCTTTGTATTTGTTGCGGAAGTTGAATCGCCCGATTCGTGTATGCGGAATGGTTCGCAATTCCGGAGAACCCGGCGGGGGGGCCTTTATTGCTTATAATCAGGACGGAACCACATCTTTGCAGATTTTGGAGAGTTCCCAAATAGATATGTCGAATCCAGATGCTAAGGAACAGTTCGAGTCGGGTACTCATTTTAATCCGGTAGATTTGGTTTGTGCCGTGAGGGATAATAAGGGAGAGAAATATGATTTGCCGAAATACGTAGATAAAAATACCGGTTTTATTTCGCTTAAATCGAAGAATGGCAGAGAGCTGAAAGCTCTTGAATTGCCGGGACTTTGGAACGGGGCCATGAGCGATTGGAGTACTGTTTTTGTGGAGGTTCCCGCAGAGACGTTCAATCCTGTCAAGACAGTTAACGATTTACTCCGTCCGCAGCATCAGTAAAGTGAGGGAATCGGCATGGAATAGAGGGCGATATGCAGTGGTATATCGCCTTTTTTTGTAATTTTGCACTTGCGAGGATAAGCATCGCCGTGGTATGGACCCAATAGAATTTTGTTTATACCTCTGGCTTGTATTACCATTGCATATGATTGATGAGAATAGTGGGGGCATGAAATCTAACCGATTTTTATTCTTCGGCTATTCGTTAAGTAAAAAAGAAAAATAAGAATAGAAAATATGACGTTTGAAGAGTTCGGATTGTCCGAAGATGTTATGCGAGGGCTGGATGCCATGAATTTTAAGGAGGCGACTCCTGTTCAGGAACAAACCATTCCTGTGATATTGCAAAAAAGAGATTTAATAGCTTGTGCTCAAACCGGTACGGGAAAGACGGCCGCCTATATACTGCCATTACTGAATCTGCTTACAGAAAAGCAGGGCGACGGAGATAGAGTGCGTGCTGTGATTGTCGCTCCTACGAGGGAGTTGGCGCAACAGATCGACATGCAGTTCGAGGGATTTTCCTATTTTCTTCCTATTTCTACTGTTGTGGTTTCGGGTGGGGGAGACGGCGCTTCATGGGACCAGCAAAAGCGGGGGTTAACGATGGGTGCGGACATTATTATCGCCACACCGGGACGGCTTATCTCTCATTTGAATATCTCGAATATTGATTTTTCGGGAGTGGAGTGTTTTATTCTCGATGAGGCCGACCGGATGCTCGACATGGGTTTTTATGACGATATTATGAAAAT
>OHFG01001425.1_pt1 | contig 10793 bp, 6 predicted proteins | sample 1567411 | NCBI WGS metagenome assembly OHFG01 (sample SAMEA3879563, study PRJEB24766) | human gut metagenome | biome: human-associated habitat; feature: feces | place: USA | collected 1985/1987
CTTCACCTGGGCGGTGTTTAAATCTTTCCCGGCTATTTTGCCAATGGCAAACCGGCAGCCAGACTCATCTTCCGCTTTATAATTGGCACAGCCATAACCAAATGGCTTTATTTCTATTGCTCCGCCACACAACGGACAGCTTACGCCCTCTATGGTCTCCGGTTCATTCTGTGAAAAATCAAAGGTTATATTCGGTTTTCCTTCTTCATCCTTTGTCATCACAAGGCAGGCAGAAAACTTCTTCTTATTCTTCGGCAGCCACTGCCATCTTTATTATAATTTGAGCAACCATAACCAAAAGGTGTAGTCTCAATCTCACCGCCACAGACCGGACAGGTTGCTCCGATTTTAACCTTTGCCTTCATATCTTTGGCATTGCTGCCAGCCAATGGCCGGATCTGTCCGGCAATCTGGCTGGTGAGATTCTCATTTATCATGGAAACTGTTTCTTTCCGGATAAATTCTTCTAACTTCTCCCGGTAATCTTCCATCGGAACGGTTCCCTGGGTAATGCCATCCAGGCCCTTTTCCCAGGAAGCGGTCATCTTGGGATTCAAAAGTGCCGGAACAGTCATATTCACCACTTCATAAACCATCTCGCCTAAGGCTTCCGGCGTCAGCACCTGTGTTTTCTTATTCAAAGCAAGATAGCCGATACGCACCAGCTTCTTGATGATTTCTGCCCTTGTAGCAGAGGTTCCAATTCCGGAGCCTTTAATCTGTTCTCTTAATTCCTCTTCCTCGATTAACTGTCCCGCATTTTCCATGGCAAGCACCATGGAGCCTGAAGTATAACGCTTTGGCGGAGAAGTCTTTCCCTCTTTTACCAGAAATTCTTTTACTTCTGCGGTATCTCCTTCTTTGAGACTATCTGCAAGTTTTAGTAATGCTGCGCTGTTCTTCGGATTGTTTTCTTCTCCGTCACCATCTTCCTTTTCCCGTTTTTCTTTGGTATCCGGTCTTCCGGCAATTTCAAGATATCCGGGAACCTTTAATACTTTTGCTCCGGCAAAGAAAGATTCCTTTTCAATTCCGATGGTCAGCTTTACCGTCTGATACTGTGCCGGCGGATAGAAAATACTTAAGAAACGCCGCACGATCAGTTCGTAGACCCGCTTCTGCAATTCCGTCAGCGACTTATATTCATTGACCTGTCCGGTTGGAACAATAGCATAATGGTCTGTAATCTTACTGTCATCGGTATAACTGCTCTTTCCGATATTTTTATATAAACCATGCTCCACAATATTTTGCACAAAGGGAGCAACCGGCTCAAAGGAACGGAGTCCTCTGATATTCTTACTGATTTCTTTTGCAACGGCAGAAGATAACACTCTGGCATCCGTTCTCGGATACGTCACCAGTTTCTTCTCATAAAGGCTTTGGGTATAGTCCAAGGTTTGCTGTGCCGTAAATCCAAGAAGACGATTTGCTTCCCTCTGTAATGTGGTCAGATCATATAATTTCGGCGGCTGTACCTTTTTCTTCTCTTTCTTTACTGAAAGAATCTGTGCAGTTTCATCCTTCATATCCTCCATCATCTGAACGGCAGCACTTTTCTCTTTTATCCGGTTGCTTACAGCATCCAATCCATCCATCAGAAGATGAACCAGATAATACTTCTCTTTCTGGAAGTTCTCGATGCTCTTTTCCCGTTCCACCAGCATTGCAAGTGTAGGTGTCTGCACCCGACCTACAATCAACCGATGGTGGTACAGCACCGTAAACAGTCTGGTGGCATTAATTCCTACCAGCCAGTCTGCTTCACTTCGCGCCACTGCAGAATAATAAAGATCATCATATTCATGTCCATCTTTCAGCTGCTGAAATCCTTCCAGAATTGCTTTTTCCTCCATGGAAGAAATCCACAGTCTTTTAAAGGGAAGTTTACATTCTGCCTGGTTATATACCAGACGGAAAATCAACTCCCCTTCTCTTCCTGCATCTGTTGCACATATAACTTCTGTGATATCTGCTCTGTGAAGCAGTTCCTTTAAAACCCGAAACTGCCCTTTGGTACTTTCTTTAATCTGATATTTCCAATTCTCCGGAATCATGGGAAGTGTTTCATATTTCCATGCTTTCCAGTCATCCCGGTACTGATCTGCACTGGCCAGTTCAATCAAATGCCCAATACACCAGGAAACCAGATATTCTTTTCCTTCCAGGTAGCCATCTTTTACGTTTGTGGCATGAAGCACCTTCGCAATGTTTCTGGCTACGCTGGGTTTTTCCGCAATTACAAGCTGCAATTTTCTATCTCCTTTCTGCACCTGTCGCTGTAATTAAGTGAAACAAAGTTATTCCTCTGATTCTTCGTCTTCTACTTCACCTTCCATTTCATATTCTTCTAATTCTTCATCATCCTCACGAATTGTATCTTCCTCCTCATCGTCGTCCTCGTCCTCTTCATAATCAAAAGAAGTATTTCTTCCTTTCATAAATTTCCAATAATAGTAAGCACCACAAACTCCTGCCAGAACCAGCAGCATTAATAAAATCGTGCCGGAATTATTGCTTTTCTTCTCAGGTTCTTCCTTTTCTTCCGGTATGATCGTAACTTCTGGTTCCGGTATCTCTGTGATCTTCTCTGTTTCAAGTGGCAGTGCGGATTCTGCAATAGCCTGGTTTTGTGGAAGTGTGACCATGTTGGTATCCGTAAAGTTCAAAAGATCATTTTCGCCTACCTCTGTAAGAAGATAAACATTTTCATCCGTTTTATCCTTATCTACAATCAGATAAAAAACCTTATCACTTTTTGTCTTGATCGTATAAAATTCCTTTCCCCCTTTGTCCTGAACTGTTCCTGTTGTCATGCCGGAAGCAGAACTTTCTCCCTGCACCCGTCCGGTATCTGCTTCTGTATCCGTTTCATTTCCTGTGTTTTCTGGTTCTGTTGGTGCAGTAGCAGTCTCGTTCGTTGTCTGATGTTCCGTTACGGTTGCCGTAGCACTGGTGGGCTTACTTGCAGTTCCATCGGCTGGCAAAGAAGCTGCATTCTGCTCCGTTCCGGAAACCTCTGTATTCTCTTTTACTGCATCTGGATTTTCATAATAAGGGTTTCCTACTTTATAGATCTCTGACATATTTCCTGCTTTGTCTTTTGCCTGCAGGGTAAAGTATTCATAGGAAGTATCCGCTTTTTGCAAACGGACATTTAATGTATTATTCGTCAGTTCTGTGAATTCATTTCCATTGACATACAAAGCAGCAATTCCCGATTCCGCATCAACTCCCTGCACGATCAGTATCCCATTCTTCGCAGCCGCAATAATAGTTGGTTTGGTTTTATCAAAACACTCTATGTAACGATTCTGCTCATAAGTATTTCCATTCTGATCAGTAACTCTCACATAAACACTACAATTAGAAGAGATGGATACTTCCATATTTCCGGTTATGTCTGACCATCCTCCATTTTCTGAAAGTCTTGCTTCTACTTTTGCAATAGAAAAAGCACCTGTATTCTTTGTATCTTCCACTTGAATTTTTACGGTTGCCGTATCTGTCTGCCAGCCTTCGGGTTCTGTAAAGGTAATCCCTACTTCCGGTGTTTCCGTCACATCATTTCCTGCATCTTCCTGTGCCTGTTCCACTGGATCTGCATGAATTTCAACTTCTGATCCATCTGAAAAATCAACATCTTCCGGGCTGCTTTCTTCTGATGATTCCACTTCTACATTATCTGCCCATACAGTCAGACTTCCGGGCGAACTATAAAAGAAAGCTCCTGCCGGAAGTCCTGCTAACGTAGCTGCGGTTAAAAATACAGCTGCTCTTTTATGAAATTTCTTCATTTTCTGTCTGCTCCTTTTCTCTGGTTTCCAATATCTTTTTTTGTTCCTCCTTGCTGATATCAATCATCAACTGAAGTTCCTCTGCGGAAACTCCATTGCTTCGGATAATTTTCAGATACTCCATATCCTCTGCCTGTTTCTTCTGTTCTTCCAGATCCCTTGCTTTTTTCTGTAGCTTTTCAATCTTAACGTAGGTTCTTGCAAGTTCTTCTTTTATTCGTTCAATGTTCAAATACGCCCCTCCTTATGGCCTGCCAAAAGCATAAAAATGAGACTGCCAGTATGCAGAATTAATGGACGTATACTGAATTGGATTTCCACAATGGATCATCTGTCCATCTCCGGCATAAATTCCTACGTGGGTAACCGGCTCTCCCGCATCATACGTCCCAGTGAAAAAGATAATATCTCCTGGCCTTGCTTCTTCTGGTGATACAAGCATACAAATGTCATAAATTCCCTGTGCAGTAAGTCTTCCCATATTGCAGACCCCCGAATTGGTAAACACATAGCTTACAAAACCAGAACAGTCAAAAGAAGTCTCCGGGCTGGAACCGCCCCATACATACGGCATACCAAGATATTTGTCTGCTTCCGCAAATAATCTCCGCACAGTCTCATCATCATAACTGCCGCCTCCACCATACAGCCCGCTATCTCCGGTACTGATATAAAAAACAGGATTATAATATTCCCCATCTTTGACCAGTTCCAAATATAACTGGCTTCCGGTTGCACTTCCTGTACTTCCCGTTGTACCAATTACAGTATCTGTTGTTACTTCCTGACCATTTGCTACCGAAATGCTCTGCAGATAAGCGTATTTAATCTGCACACCTTTTTTATCCTGCGTAACTACATAATTTCCAAAAGTTCCGCTATATCCTACATCTACAACAAAACCATTCATCGCTGACTTCACTTCTGTTCCCTGTCGTACATTAATCGTCACACCTCTGTGAAGTTGTGTCTGCCCGGTTCCATTGTTTACAGAATACCCATAATAGGTACTGATATAGGCATACCAGTTTAACTCAACCGGAGTTTTATATGTCTGTAAATTTCCTCTGTTGGAATAGACCTCTTCATAAATTTCCTGCTCATCCTCTTCCATTCTGGACAGAATAACACTTCTAAGCGGTTTTGCCTGAACAGAAACATTCAGTACATCTGCAGTTACTGTACGGGTAACTTCCACAGAGTTCTGATTGCCCTCTGCCAGAAAACATTCCCAGGTCTGATGACCATGTGCCTCAGCTACTGCGTGATTATCATAATAAACATCAAACTGGACACCATACTGGGCAAAGTTTCCAGTATCTTCTACGGTGTACTCAATCCCATTCATCACTACTTTCGTCCCCATTGGAAGAAATGGGTTTGCAGCATCAACCGCAAGCGTATGATTAGCCTGTGGCATTGCCCCTGAAGCAGTAGGTCCTCCACTCCACACGCCACAGCAGATGGGACAATTACAGTATCCACTGGTCACAACATTTCCCAATGACTGCCCTACCTGTATTGTAGATGTTTCCTGCCGGGTTTCACTTTTTTCCTCTACGGTGATTCCGTACTGTAAAGAAAAAATTGTTTCCAGTTCTCCTTTTATCTCATCAAACTTAAAATCCCCATAACTGGCAGTCAGATAACTGATCAATGTATGAGGATCATGGCCGATTTCACCAATGTTATATCTGTATTCATCTTTTCCTGGATACCGGGCTTCCATCTGGTTTATTTTCTGTTGAAGACTGGCTTCCAACTGCGTATAATACAACTCTGCTTTTTCAATTTCGTCCGGATCCGCAATGTAACTGGAAGCGATTACCGTAGAAATTCCATTAGAAAACATAGCCGAACAGGAAGCAAATCCTGTCATTACGGAAAGAAGCAAAATCAATAACAACCCCATTGAGATCAGAGTAGTTACATTTCTTACAAATACTTCCTGTGCCTTTCTTGCAATTTTAGTAGCAAGATTTACTGACCGGATTGAGGTGTCTTTTGTTTCTTTTGCAATCTTCCCAGCCCGGTATGCCATCTGATACTCTCGCTTAATCCTCTGCTTCTGTATTAATTTTCTGATCAGCTTTTTCTGCATCTCTGGATGTTCTTCCAGATATTTCTGATATTGATACCTGGATGCACTCTTCCAGGCTCTTTTCTCTAAACGGTTTTCTTTATGTATCTGACTGCGGTTCTTCCGGATATTTCTACTGCTATGTTCCTGTAATATCCACTCACCTGAACGCACCAGCTTATGTGCTGCATCTACAGCACTGTTTTCCTCTTCGTCTTCGCCTGCTTTCTGATATACTGCATTTTTTAATGCTTTCTTTGGAACAGAAGACAAGGTTTTCTTTTTACCATCCGTTTTCCCTGTTTTTTTGTCGAAATATAAATGGTACTTTACCTTTGCTTTCTGTTCCTCATTTGTTTTCTTGGTATAAACAGAATCTTTCGGAATTTTGTTCTTCCTCTCAGCTTCCTGTTTTCTTGCAGCCTTATCCACTTCCTGATAAGTTTTTATTGTTTTTCGGCTATATTTCTGCTTTCCTTTTTTTCGGTTTGTAGAAACATCATTCTTCTCTGCCTGAAAATGTCCTCCATCTGTTTCAGCCGAAGTTTTCTTTTCTTTCTTCAGACTTCCATCTGTCTCCAGTTTTCCAAACTGCAGTCTCTGCTGTTTCTTTTTCTGTCGCTGATACTGGCTCCTGTGTTTTTCTTTGCGCTCACGTATTTCTACCGCTGAATCCACAGATACACCTGCAGGCTTGTCCCGGTATCTGTACCGTCCCTGTGTTTTTCGTTTTCCCGGAGGACTGTTTGCAGCCTCTTCTTTTTTGGCAGGATTTCCCTCCTGAACTTTTTCGGAAAATTGTTTCTTTTCAGCTTTTTTATGAGAGTTTTTCTTCTTTTCAGAAGTAATAAATGCCTGTTCTACATCCTTCTGTTTATAAGGCAACTCCTGATCGCTGTTTGTAACTTTTCTGGTCTCCTTTGTTGCAAGATTTTCCTCAACCAGACCATTTCTGGTCATACGGCTGACTTTCTTCTCTTTCGCCGTATATTTTTGTTTTCCCAATGTACCTCACCTCTGCTTTTTTGTCCGTTAAGTCTGAATCTCATCCGGTTTAGTACTCATCAAAGCATAGGTTCTGGTATCCTGCGGATATCTGTCTGCAAAAGGTATGATTACATTTCCGTAAAAAAGCAGCCCTTCTCCTGCATTACTGTTATTTACAAAAGAAATCTGATGCTTGGAAATATTCAATTTCTCCGCAAGGATCTTCTGATCCCCGCTGTGCTGATTTAACATCAGGATAAAATCACTGTTTCCCACAATACTTTCTACTGCCAGAGAGCCAAGAAAATCTGTTACATTCTGACTGATTCCTGTAATGATTCCACCCCACTTACGAAATCTCTTCCACATTTCAATAGAATAATTAGCAGTCTGTGGCTGGTTCAGCAAAAGGTGAAATTCATCCACATAATAACGGGTTGATTTCCTGCGACTGCGGTTCTGTGATACTCTTGTCCAAACCATATGCTGGACAATCAACATCCCTGCTTTTCGTAGTGTGGTTCCAAGTTCCCGAATATCAAAGCATACCACTCTGTTCTGCGTATCGACATTACTTCGATGGTTAAATACATTCTGCGATCCTGTTACATACAACTGCAGACTGTTGGCAATGTTCTGTGCTGCTGGTTTATCTGGTGCATAAAAGTTCAGACGTTCATAGAAATCCTGCAAAGTCGGCATATTTTCCGGTTTTGGATCATTGTAAAGATATTTTTTATAAATGTCTTTTACACACAGGTCAATCATGGAAACCTCATCACCATTTAATTCTGCATTTTGAGGTTTCTTCATAATGACCTCGCAGAAAGATGTGATAAACTCTGCTTTATCAGCAATAATGGTATCAATATCCTCCACATCGCCATTAATCCTGTATTTCTCCGGATGATAAATAACATCCAGGTTCACTTCCATAGGATTGATGTAATCATTACTTTTTGCACTGATTTTAATAACTTCACCATTTAAGGCATTTACCAGCGGAAAATATTCTCCCTCCGGGTCACAGATAATAATGTCATCGTCTGTAATCAGGAAAACATTGAGAATTTCTCTTTTCGTTGCAAAACTCTTACCGGAACCAGGAGTACCCAAAATCAGGCCGTTAGGTGTTTTCAATCGTTTCCGATCCACCATAATGAGATTGTTTGACAGTGCATTTAAGCCATAGTAAAGAGCTTCACCGCCTTGGAAAAGTTCCTGTGTGGTAAACGGAACAAAGATTGCTGTAGAAGTCGTAGTCATAATTCTCTGTATTCCAGTCTGGTTCATTCCCAGTGGCAGTGATGCCACAAGTCCCTGTTCCTGCTGATATTGAAGTCTCCGTATATTACAATTATATTTCTGAGCAATTCCTGCCGTCTGATACACAATATTGTCCAGTTTTCTCTTATTGTCCGCTGTATTCATCAGCAAAAAAGTAAGTTCAAAAAGTTTCTCATTCCTGGACTGGATTTCATTGAGCAATCCCTCCACATCCTCTCCGTATGTAGAAATGTCCGTTGGAATAATATCCATATCATATCCGCTTCTGACCGCTTTCTTCTGTTCTTCAATTTTCATTTTCTGAATATTTGACAGCGTACTTTTCAGGCTTTTAATAGCTGCCTTGGGATCAATTGGACGCAGGTGCATATTGATGATAAGATTCTCTTCCAGATCCAGCAGATCTGCCAGCAGTTTATCCGTAAGTTCTGGTGATGTAATCTGTAAATATGACACGCATCCAAAAGTCTGTCCCATCCGAAAATAGCTGTCATTGCGAAAATCAAATCCGGTAGGTGCAATAAAGTCTTTTGTCTGCAGACCTGTTTTTGCAACCATCCCATAATGGAAATGGAAAGATTCTTTTGTGTCCATATTCATCACATCATGCAGAATTTTCAGACGTTCTACCCCATTTAAAGGCTCTGCCATGGCTCCCATCACCTTAAAATTATTCAATACACTGGCTTCAATTCTCTCCAGCCTGGATTTTGCATTTCGCAGATTATCCGCCTTAATGGAAAATGTAATATATTTTGTTTTTACAAGCCCATTATTTCCTTTGGAAAGCTGCATTTTCAACATATCCGAATATTCTTTCCGAATATCATTGAAACAGTCATCCTGCTCTGGAATATCAATATTTTTTGCATACTCATCAAAATTCACCTGTTGATTAAGAAATGTAATTTGTACCTCAACAGAGCTGTCAAATGAATTCAGGAACTCACAATAGTTCTCAAAAATAGCCGCTTTATCATCATTCTGCGCTAACTGGTAATTTATATCGTAGAACTGCACCATCTTTGAATAATAGTTATCATCTGTCCTGCAGATACCATCCTTATATATTTCCTTATATGGAATCGTATCCTGCGCTGTAAAAGGCTTCCTCTTCTTCTGATTCTCCGCTTTTATCATCCGAAGTTCTTTCAGACGCTTTTTTTCTTCTTTCGTAAGTCCGGTTTTCTGTTTCTTATTTTTTTCGGTCTGCTTTTTTAAGGAAATGGAACGGATTTCTCGCTTCCCTGGCTTCTTTTGCCTTTTTCTCAAGCCATGCACCCTCTTTCTCTAATTTATCGTACTCTATAATCCGGTCATATAAGTTTTGGGAACGATAGACCCTGATTCCAGGTCTTAAAAATTTCTGCCGGATAATGTGAAGCAATATTTTCTCTGCTGGAAATCCATCCTTTTCATACATTGCAAAAAAGAAAAATGGCAGCATCACTATGATCATAAGCGTTGCTGCCACATCTGTTCCCAGTCCTGCTTTTGTCAGCAAATAGACCGGAACACCACAAATTCCTGCCAGAGAAAAACATATAATTTGTCTTTTAGTTAAATTCAGTGCTAATTTTGTCTTTATTTTTGAAAAATCTTTCGGCACTGGAACATATGCCATATTCTTGTTTCCTCCTAATGTGCATTGAAGATTGATTTTGCCAGGGAACTGGTCTTAAACAGGCTGAAACATAAAATAACTGTATATGCTGCAACTGACCAGATAGCTGTATGAAGATTATCAGCAACTGTAATAGCATTTACCAGAACTGCATAAATCGCAACACATACCATCATAAAAAATCCCTGGAATCCCAACGCTAATAATGCCTTCACGTAATTATTTCCAATACTTCCCCATTCCCTGTTCGTAAATGTTGAAAACGGAATAGGTGCCACAGAGACATAAAGATATATTTCTATCATTCGTCCATATAAAATGACGGTAATCAGGACTGATATGATTTTTAGACATAAACTGACCAGCATCGTTTCCAGACCAAGCCCCAGTAATTCTCCGATTCCCATATCTTCAATCTGCGTTTCAAGAAGCGTTTTCAATGCTTCTGTAACATCAATAGATGCGGAACCGGTTATCATACCGCCAGCATTGGATACCACATGATTCGCTACATCAAAAATTGCCATCGCAATATCAAAAGTATGAGTAACCAGATATACCGCTACCCACATCTTAAAAATGTATTTGAAAAACATAAACGTATCCGTATCGTGCATATTGTTTTTTTCCATAATCATGGAAATCAGCTCATAACACAGTACAAATGTAATAATCATCCCCGCAATGGGGACAATGACATTATCCGACAGATTTTTTATCATGGAAAAAATGCCACTGTTCCAATTTTGGGGTGTTTTCCCAACCTCTGTAGCAATCGTTTCTACTTTGGTATTTACATCGGTGAACATGGTATCCAGGTTTGATGTGATCCAGCCTGTTAGCAGATCCTTTATGAACTCTGTTATTTTTTCGGTTATTCCACCCATTTATTTATCCAAACAAAGTTGCAAGCTGTGGAATCAGGTTTATTCCAATCAGTACGATGCCACCGCCCGCCATCAACTGTTTTATCCCCAATTAGGTGTAAAACTCTGCTCGATGGCGGGCGGCGGCGTAC
>OHFG01001433.1_pt1 | contig 10736 bp, 7 predicted proteins | sample 1567411 | NCBI WGS metagenome assembly OHFG01 (sample SAMEA3879563, study PRJEB24766) | human gut metagenome | biome: human-associated habitat; feature: feces | place: USA | collected 1985/1987
GGCCTCTTGAACCCCATTCAAGCGCGCTACCAAAACTGCGCTACACCCGGATATCTGTTTGCGTTTGCCGCTCACAGCTTGATTAGTATACCCGACTTTGTCCGTTTTGTCAAGCGCTTTTTCCAAATTTCTGGTGTAGTTTTTACATTTTACTGTCCCGGCTTTTGCCCGCCAAAAGGATGCGCGAAAGAGCGTTATTTTCAAAAATCGCGATACACATCTTCCTCATCGTCCTCATGGATGGGGGTGGTGTCGTCCGGCGGTGCGCCAAACTCCACCGTAGCAAAGGCCAGCGCGAATACGCTGTCTGCCCCGGCGTGAAGCAGTGCCTGCGCGCAGGCGGCAGCTGTTGTGCCGGTGGTGATGACGTCATCCACCAACAGGATGCGCTTGCCCTCCAGCTGCTGCGGCTGTGCCGCCCGGAAAGCACCTGCCACGTTGGCTATGCGCTGTTCCAGCGGCAGACCGGCCTGATGCCGTTTGGCGCGGGTGCGCTCCAGTGCCTGCGGTGCCAACGGCACCTCCATAGCCTTGGCCAGCGGCAGCGCCATCAGTTCCGGCACATTGTAGCCGCGCCTTTTACCGGAGGCCGGCACCGGTACGATCAGGTCGTACCCGATGGCCGCCCACGGCACCGGCTGCGGGAGCAGCTCGCCGTACTGCACGGTCAGTTCACCGCCAAAGGCCAGCTGTACCAGACGGTTGCCCATCTCCACAGCCCGCCACGGCTTGCCCTGATACTTTGCGTTCAGGATGCCGCGCCGCACACAGCCGCTGTAACGGTAGGGCGCAGCCGCACCGGCCAGATTGCTGATATAGTGCTGCGCCGGGTCCAGCCGGATGCCCGGCTTGCGACGCAGCGTTTCCAGCTGCACTGCACAGTCCGGGCAATCTCGTACATCCCCCAGCACCCGGCCGCAGAAAGGGCACTCGCGCGGGTAGAGCAGCTGCCGTACCGCCCGCAGCGCCCTGCGCCGGGGGTCATAGTAGTCCATCAGTCCTTTTTGACCGCCACGATCACCCGCACGCGCTTGCCTGCTGCGCAGCCAAAGTTATCGTACCAGCCAGTCAGGTAGTAGCCCTCAGAGTTCACCTCAGAGAGCTTGGTGGCGTAATACTGTCCCTTGTACCACAGGTACACCTGCATATCGTCAGCCGTCTCGTAGCGGGTGCCGTTGCTTATCACCGAGGCTGCACCCACCTGATCGATCTTCATGGGCATCAGCTGGATCATGGCCTTTACCGTGCCGTTCACGTTTTGCCGCACTGCCAGACCGCCCGCCAGCACCGGATACTTGATGGAGGTGGAAAAGCTGGCCTGACTGCCGTTGACGTAGCAGATGTAGGTAGCGCCGCCGCCCACAAAATTGAGGATGGTGCTCATAGGCTGGCCGGTAATGTTGGCCAGCTGCTTGAGACCGATGCTCAGCAGCGAGCCGGAACTGCTGGTGATGCGGTTCCAGACCGTGCTCAGCAACGAGCCGTCAATGACGCCCCACAGGATCTCGCTGGTGGTGGGCACCAGCACACTGCGCAGATCGTCCACCACGGTGGTGGTGTTGGTGGTGCCGCCGGTAGAGCCGGAACCGGAGGAGCCGTCCCCGGTGGAACCACTGCCGGAGCCGGAAGAACCGTTCCCGGAAGAGCTATCCCCCGAGCCGGAGGAGCCGCTGCCGGTCAGGGTGCCCAGAATGGAACTGGCGTTGAAGGCCAGATTCTTCACATCGTCCAGCACGCCGTATTTCCACAGATCACCGGTGACATCGTTCAGGATCAGGCGGTCGATTTGTCCCTGCTCATTCAGCGTATAGTAACGCACGGCCAGTGCGTTCAGCTTTGTCCCCGCTATTCGGCTGGGACGAACCGTCCCAGCCAACCCCTCCGATGTCGTATCCAGAATTTGTACGTCATCGGCCAGAGCATAGTCCCCCAGCGCGGTGGCGGTGTCGTTGATGGTGCCGCTGACCGATTTGGACTCGATGGCAGTCACCTGCTCCCCTTCGGGGGTCACGTTGATCTCCACCAGCCAGCCGGTGGGGTAGTTCAGGCTTTTGTCGATATTCACAGTGCGGGTAATGCCGTCGGTGCACATCACCGAGATCTTTTGCAGCACGTCTGCGCCGTTATCCTCTACAAGGCTGCGGGTAGCGGTCTGCACCACGCCGTAGAACACGCTGTCGGCTTCCTCGCCGGTGATCACATCGGCTACCTCGTTGTCCATGCCCAGCAGCAGGGTGACCACTTCGCCCACGCCGCCGCCGTTCAGGGAGGAGATCTTGGACGCCACGGCAGAGCTGCCCAGCGTGTAATTGCTGCCCGCCACGGTCAGCGCGGTAGGCGCGCTGGCGCTGGGCGATACCGCCGTAATGCGGCCTGCGGCGCGGCGGGTGTAGATCCACACCGTCTGCAGGCTCTCGCTGTAATAGTACACGTCGTACTTGTTCAGCTCTGCCGAAGCAGAGGCCTTATCGTTGCGGTAGACGCTCACCGGCGTAAAGGGCAGCTGGGTGCCCTCTTCTGCTACAAAGGGACCCTTGCGGCTCTTGAGCAGCACCGAAGAAGTATCCACCTGACCGTTGGACACCGTAAAGCCCAGCGAGCTGCCGTAGGCGCTGCCGCTGGCGGTGTTGGCGCGCAGGGCGTTGTACAGCAGCAGGGTGCACTGCTCGTAGGTCATGGCTTGTCCCTGCGTGCAGGTCAGCTGATCCCGCAGACCGATCTGCTGTGCCTTGTTCAGCTGTGCCTGCGGGAAGGAGCCGGTCAGGTCGGTGGTCTTATAGCTCAGCAGCTTCAGCACCGCCGCACAGGCCTCTTCCAGCGTAACGGTGTTGTCCGGGCGGAAGGAGCCGTCGGTGTAACCGTTCATCCAGCCCTGCTGCACCGCAATGCGGATGTAGGGTGCCCACTGGGAGCTGCCGGGCACATCCCGGTACAGGGTGCCCACCGTGCCCTGCGCGCCTACGCTCTCCCGGTAGGTGGAAAAGGACACCAGCATTTTGGCAAAAGCGCCGCGGGTAATGTTGGCGCTAAGCTCCTGACCGGTGGGCACAGCGCCCAGAGTAATAGCCGTCTGCAGGGCCGTGTTGTTGATGCTGGCCGCCGAGACCGGCAGCACCAGCACCGACACCGCAATGCTGACCGCCAGCAGAAATGCGAGAATCCGTTTTTTCATTGGTCGTACCTCTTGTTCTTTGTTTATCACGCCGCCGCGATCAATCGTAGCGCAATGCTTCAATGGGGTTCAGCCGGGCTGCGCGCCGCGCCGGCAGGTAGCCGAACAGCACGCCGATGCCCACCGAGATGCCAAAGGCCACCACAATGGAGTTGAAGGAGGGGCTTACCGTAACGGTGGTATCGGTCATGAACATGGGCAGCACCTTGTTTGCCGCCATGGACACCGCATAGCCCAGCGCAATGCCTAAAACGCCGCCCAGCGCGGAGGTGGTGGCTGCTTCCACCACAAACTGCGCCAGAATGGTGCGCTCCTTTGCTCCCAGCGCCTTGCGGATGCCGATCTCACGGGTGCGCTCGGTCACAGACACCAGCATGATGTTCATAATGCCGATGCCGCCCACCAGCAGCGAGATGCTGGCAATACCGGTAAGTATCACGATGACCATGTTGATCATCTTGTTCATTTCCTCCAGCCACTCGCTGGCGCTGTACACATAGTAGCCGTTTTCGGTCTTGAGGATCGACATCAATTCCTCTTCCATGGTGGCCTTGGCCTCGTTGGCAAGGCTTTCGTCGGCCATCATGGCGGTGTAGCAGTCCACCATGCTTTGGCTGGAGAGCCGCATCACGGTGGTGTAGGGCAGGTAAACGCAGTCGTCATCGCTGCCCTGCTGCATAGTGGGGTCGCTGACTTTGGCAGACAGCACACCTACGACGCGGAACTTGTTGGCACCGATCTTGAGCGTCTGCCCCACACCGTTGCCGCCAAAGGCTACGCGGTTGAGGTAATCGCCGATGACGCAGACCTGCTTGTTGTCCTGCATATCCATATATTGCAGGCCGCGCCCCTGAACGATCTGGTAATTCTTCATTTCGGTAAAGTTTTCGTCCACACCGCTCATGTTGGACCAGCGGTAGCTGGTGGTACCGATCTTCAGCGTACCGCTGGCTTTGCCGCTGAAGTTGACCTGCGGCGACACCGCCTTGATCAGGTTGGAATGCCGCTGGCAGATATCGTACATCTCCTCCACCGGCACGGTACGGGAGCCGTAGCCCCACACCTGAATGCTGAGGGTGTTGGTGCCCAGTGCGGAAAAGCTGTCCCGCATGCTCTTGGTCATGCCGTTGCCCAGACCCACGATGACGATGACCGCCATCACGCCGATGATGATGCCCAGCATGGTCAGAAAGGTGCGCAGCTTGTTGCTCCACACGTTCTGGATAGCCTGCCGGAAGGTTTCAAAGATCATGCCTGTTCCTCCTTTTCCGGCGTTTCGGGCAGCAGGGTGGGCTGCACCATGGCCTCCGGTGCGTGGGAGTCGCCGTCATACACCACCTGACCGTCCTCCAGCCGGATGATGCGGTCGGCCTGCACGGCAATGGAATTGTCGTGGGTGATTAGCACCACGGTGTGTCCCTGCTTGTGCAGCTGCTGCAAAAGCCCCAGCACCTCGCGGCCGGTATGGGAGTCCAGCGCGCCGGTGGGCTCGTCCGCCAGAATGACCGGCGGGTTGCGCACCAGTGCCCGCGCAATGGACACGCGCTGCTGCTGGCCGCCGGAAAGCTGGTTGGGGCGGTTTTTCAGCTTGTCGCCAAGTCCCACCTGCTCCAGCACCTCCCGGGCGCGGATGTGGCGCTCGGCGCGGGAGATGCCCGCATACACCAGCGGCACCTCCACGTTTTCCATCAGGTTCAGCCTGGGCAGCAGATTGTATTGCTGGAAGATAAAGCCCAGCATTTCGTTGCGGACAGCGGCCAGCTCGTTGCGGTTCATCTTGCCCACATCCCGGCCGTTGAGCCGGTAGGTGCCGTGGGTGGGCACATCCAGACAGCCGATGATGTTCATGCAGGTGGATTTGCCCGAACCGGACTGACCCACGATGGCCACGAACTCGCCTTTTTCGATTTTCATGGTGATGTGGTCGGCAGCCTTTACCGTGGTATCGCCCATCTGGTAGTACTTGCACACCGCATCAAACTCGATCAGAGCGCTCATTCATCCCTCCTGCGTCAATCCACCACGACTGCGCCGGCCTCGGCGGGGTCGATACCCTCTGCGGGCTCTTCAGCGTCCGCTGCGGGGGCTTCACCGTTTTCCGTCTCCTCCGGCAGCGTCTCCTCCCCGCCCTCGGCAAGGTCTGCATTGTTTCCGGCGCCGCCGATCACTTCGCCGCCCATATCATCATAGCCGCCGTCGTCATAGTAGCTGTCGCTGCTCACGGAGCTGGGGTCGTAGGCGATGGTATCACTCTCGGACAGGCCGCTGGTCACCTGCGTATAGTTGTCGTCGCTGACACCGGTCTTGACCTTGACATACACATAGCCCTCCGGTGCGCTCATGGAATCATCGGCGTTCACGGCGCTGGGAGAATCCTGCCGCACCAGCACATAACCGCCCCGCACAATGGCGGCATTGGGCACGGTGAGCGCATTTTTCGCCTGCGCCACCACGATCTCGGCGTTGGCATTCATGCCCGGGCGCAGACCATCGGTCTCGTCAATGCGCACGGTCACCGGGTAGGTGGTGGTACCGCCGCTGGTATCACCCTTCATGGACACACGGGTGACCAAGCCCTCGTAGGTCTTATCCTTCACGGCATCTGCGGTCACCTGTACGGACTGCCCCACCTTCAGGCTGCTGACCTGCAGCTCGTCCACGTTGATGGTCATTTCCAGATAACTCAGGTCGTAGATGGTGCACAGGTCGCTGCCGGTGCTCAGGGCATCGCCCACCTTGGCATTTTTCTCGATGATGGTGCCGCTGATGGGCGAGGTGATGGTGTAGTTATCCATGGCGTCCTGCATATTTTGCATGGACAGTTCCGCGCCGCGCAGGGTCTCGGAGGCAGACTGGATGGACTCTGTCAGTTCCTCACCGCTGAGGGTCAGGATGATATCGTCCTTGTTCACGCTGCCGCCCTCCCGCACATTGATGGCGGTGACGGTACCGGAAGCCAGCGCAGTCAGGGTACGCTCGGCCTGATACTGGAAGTTGGCTGCTGCAATGGAGCTCACCCCGTTGATAGTAGCCGTTGCAGCCTGTGCCGTGGTCAGACCACCCGCATTGGACACCGAGAGGGTCACAGTGCGGGTGAGCAGGTTGCCCGTGCTCAGGGCATCGGTGCCGGTCACAGCGGTAATAGTGCCGGGCAGCACCTCAAAAGTACCGTCCAGCGTCACCTGGGCGGTCTGCCCTACCGAGAAGTTAGCAGCATCCGCAGCCGGGAACTCCAGCACCAGATTCATCTTGGAGCTGTCCCGCACCACGGCCACCTCCTGACCGCTCTTTACCTCATCGCCCTTGTTCACCTTCAGGCTGCTGACGACGCCCGCCACCTCGGCACGCACATACTGATGGTCGGCGGTCTTGTCGTAGCTGCGCTGCGCCTGCTGCAGGGTGATGGCTGCCTGCTCCACCTTGGTGGTTGCATCGGAGGAATCCACCGTGTAGAGCACAGTGCCCTCCTCCACGATATCGCCCTCCTCAAAGCCGCCGGTCAGCACCTTGCCGGGCACCAGCGATTTGACGCTGTAAGTATTGGCAGGCTTCAGCGTGCCAGTGCCGCTGAGCGTGTTGGAGACATCCCGGGTCTCCGGCACTGCTTCTGTATAGGAAGTATCCACGTTGGCGGGCTTTGCACCCTTGGGCTTCAGCAGCCACCAGCCGCCTGCCAGCGCCACGATGGCCACCGGCACCAGCCACTTCCAGTTCTTTTGGGCAAAGGCTGCCGCACCGCCTTTTTTGGGTGCAGCCGCTGCGTCCTGCTGCGGGTCGGCGGGCTGTTTAGACTTGTTCCAGATCATTCTTGCCGTTCCTCCTAGGTTCTTTTATGACAAGGTGCTTTTTGCAAAAGCACCCGTCAGAAACTCTTATTTGTAGTGTATCGCATTTTGCCCCGATAAACAAGCGTCCAATTTTCGTTTCACGGCATTTCCACAAAGTTTCAGACTTTTTTTACAAAGAACGGCCTTCTTTGTGCGCCGCTGAGCAGTTGCATATCTTTATATAATACGATTCAAATTGCCTCTTCTCTGCTCTCCTTCCTGTGAAAAAGGATTCTGAAAAGCCCGCAGGCTTTTCAGAATCCCAGACAAAAAATCAAGTTCCTTAAAATATGGCCAAAGCGCACGCGGCGGCCATTTGGAATCGTTTTCCTTCAAAAAGAAAATCAGCCGGACCCGAAGGCCCGGCTGATTTATTCTTTTTTACCCTGCGTCTGTGATGGGCTCTACCACCACATACACCCCTGCGGGCACACAGGCGGCCCATGCGCCGTCCTTGTCCAGCCAGCCGAATTGCTCACAGACATGGTCCGGGCACTGGCTGTCCAAAAACGCGATGGCACCATCCTTTACCTGCAAGTGCACGATGTAGTCCCCTACCTCGTACAGGTAATCATGATCCTGCGCAAGTGGCAAGGTCTCGGTAACGCCGTCACCGAAATCCACAACGGCCTGTAAGCCGCTGCCCTTGGCGGGGTGCTGCGCCCGCACCGCAAGAAAAATACCTGCGGCCAGTGCCAGCACCACCAGTGCAAAGATCACATTTTTCTTCCACGCGCTGCCCTTGGGGGCGGCGGTGTCAGAGTTTTTTGGCTTTATGCTCATGCAGCGTACTTGCTGGCAGCTGCACCGGCAATGCGGCCAAAGACGGTAAAGTCGGCCACAGCGTTGCCGCCCAGACGGTTTGCACCGTGCACGCCGCCGGTCACCTCACCTGCTGCGAACAGGCCGGGGATCACAGAGCCGTCAGCCTTCAGCACCTCGGTGTTGGTGTTGATCTTCAGGCCGCCCATGGTGTGGTGCACACCTGCGGTGACCTTGATAGCATAGTAGGGAGCGGTATCCAGAGCCTTTGCAAAGCTGGTACGGCCAAAGTCGGGGTCGTTCTTGGCCTCAACGTAGCCGTTCCAGGTCTTCATGGTCTCGGCAAAAGCAGCCTCGTCCACGCCCATAGCCTTTGCCAGTTCCTCGTAGGTCTGGCCGGTCACGGTGTAGCCCTTCTTGATGTAGCCCTGAATGACGCTGGAGGCATCGACCATAGCCTGATCCACCACCAGCCAGCTGTAGCTGCCGGTCTGAGCGATCTCAGCGGCAGAAACCACGTCACGGGTGCCCACTTCGTCGATGAAGCGCTTGCCCTCGGCGTTGATCAGCACAGCGCCGTCGCCGCGCAGACCCTCGGTGATCAGGGCAGCGGTGTTAGCCTCCACGGTGGGGTGGATCTGGATCTGATCCATGTCCACAGTGTCAGCGCCCACAGCGGTAGCCATCTCAATGCCCTGACCCTGTGCGCCTGCGGCGTTGGTGGTCATAAAGCCCTTCAGCTCGGGCTTGTACTCGGTGACCATGTCCAGATTTGCGCCGAAGCCGCCGGTGGTCAGCACCACAGCCTTGGCATTCACGGTGATGGTCTCGCCGGTGGAACCGGTAGCCTTCACGCCCACAACAGCGCCGTTTGCATCGGTCAGCAGCTCGGTAGCGGTGGTGTTCAGCAGGGTCTGCACGCCGGCCTTGTCGCAGTTCTCCTGCAGCAGGGGGATCATGTAGGAACCCACAGAAACGGTCTTGCCCTCAGCATTCACGGGGCGATGGATACGCTTGACGGATGCGCCGCCGAAGCTGGAAACGCTGTGCAGGGTGATGCCGTGCTCGTCCAGCCAGTCGATGGCGTCAGCGCTGTTAGAGCACAGAGTCTCCACCAGAGCGGGGTCGTTGATGCCCTTGCCGCCGATCATGGTGTCCAGCTCCATCAGCTCCACAGAGTCGAAGTAGCCCTTGGGGTCTGCCTGATAAGCTGCCCACTGCTCAGAAACGGTCTTTGCCAGAGCGGTGATGGTGGCGTTGTCGGCATACTTTTCAGCAGCGGTCTTCAGGGTCTTTTCCACGCCTGCGGACTCGCCGAACTCGTTCTCATCCTGATACACGGTCTTGCCGGCGTTCATGCCGCCGGTAGCGCGCACGGAGTTGCCGCCCACCATGGGCTGGCTCTCCAGAATGACCACGCTCTTGCCCTCGGCAGCAGCAGTGATGGCAGCAGTCATGCCTGCACCGCCTGCACCCACGATGGCAATGTCTGCATCAATGGTGGAGTCCTCGGCCTTGTTTTCCTCGGCCTTGACCTCGGTCTTGTAGTCATCAGCGTTCAGGCCGGCTGCGGCCAGAGCGGCAGCAGCAGCCTCCTTGATGGCGTCGGAGGTGATAGTTGCAGTGGCCACGCCGTCCACGGCAATGCTGCCGCTCTCGGCAATCGCGCCGGGCAGCTGCTCCAGAGCCATGGTGCCGATGCCGGGGGTCTCGTCCTTACCCTCGGCGGTACAGCCGGTGATCTTGCCGTCGGTCAAAGTCAGAGTGACGGTAACATCGCCGCCCATGCCCTTGGCCGTGCCGGTGAACTCGCCGGACACGCCTGCGGTGGAGGAGGCAGACTTGCTGCCGCAGCCGTAGCCCAGCAGGCTGACGCTTACAACAGCCGCCATGGCCAGCGCAGCCACGCTCTTGCGGATCTGATTCTTTTTCATTGTTTCATCCTTCTTATTTTGGGTTGCTTGTGTTCGGATATCTATCAGCAAAAAAAGGGGAGCTGCTCATTCGGAAAGCAGCTCCCCCTCGCTGAAACTTAGGAAAGACTTAGGCGTTGGCCTGAGCTGCAGCAACAGCGCAGGCAACGGTAGCGCCGACCATGGGGTTGTTGCCCATGCCGATCAGACCCATCATCTCAACGTGTGCGGGCACAGAAGAGGAGCCTGCGAACTGAGCATCGCCGTGCACGCGGCCCAGAGAGTCGGTCAGGCCGTAGCTTGCGGGGCCTGCAGCCACGTTATCGGGGTGCAGGGTACGGCCGGTGCCGCCGCCGGAAGCAACGGAGAAGTACTTCTTGCCGTTCTCGATAGCCCACTTCTTGTAGGTGCCGGCAACCAGATGCTGGAAGCGGACGGGGTTGGTGGAGTTACCGGTGATGGAGCACTGCACGTCCTCCTTCTTCATGATGGCAACGCCTTCCATAACGTCGTTAGCGCCGTAGCACTTAACGGCTGCGCGCTCACCCTCGGAGAAGGGGATCTCCTTGACCACAGTCAGGGTCTGGGTGGGGATATCGTACTCGGTCTGCACATAGGTGAAGCCGTTGATACGGGAAATGATGTAAGCTGCGTCCTTGCCCAGGCCGTTCAGGATGACGCGCAGGGGGGTCTTGCGGACCTTGTTTGCGGTGCGGGCGATGCCGATAGCACCCTCAGCAGCAGCAAAGGACTCGTGGCCTGCCAGGAAAGCGAAGCAGGTGGTGTCCTCGCTCAGCAGACGAGCGCCCAGGTTGCCGTGGCCCAGACCGACCTGACGCTGCTCAGCAACGGAGCCGGGGATGGTGAAAGCTTCCAGGCCTTCACCGATAGCAGCTGCACACTCGGCAGCGTCGGTCAGGCCGCGCTTCACAGCGATAGCGGTGCCCAGAGTGTAAGCCCAGACAGCGTTATCAAAGCAGATGGGCTGCACGCCGCGGACGATCTTATCGCAGTCGATGCCCTTAGCGAGGAGCATCTCGTTGCAAGCGTCCAGAGACTCCA
>OHFG01001439.1_pt1 | contig 10712 bp, 10 predicted proteins | sample 1567411 | NCBI WGS metagenome assembly OHFG01 (sample SAMEA3879563, study PRJEB24766) | human gut metagenome | biome: human-associated habitat; feature: feces | place: USA | collected 1985/1987
TGATGTAGTCGGTGACACCTGCGGTGGAGCAGTGTGCACGGTGGCAGCTGCCGAAGGCGTCGTCCACATAAGCGTCAGCCAGAGAAGCCAGCTCCTCGCTGAACTCGGGCATGTTCTTGGTCTCTTCCTTGCGGAAACGGGTGTTCTGCAGCAGAACGACGTCGCCGTTGTTCATGGCAGCCACAGCAGCCTTTGCGTTCTCGCCCACAACGTTGTCGTCGTCAGCAAACACAACGGTCTTGCCCAGCTTTGCGCTCAGAGCCACAGCAACGGGAGCCAGGCTGAACTTAGCCTCGGGGCCGTTCTTGGGCTTGCCCAGGTGGCTGCACAGGATGACCTTTGCGCCATCGTTGACCAGCTTCTGGATGGTGGGCAGTGCTGCGTTGATGCGGTTCTCGTTGGTGATGACACCGTCCTTCATCGGGACGTTGAAATCGCAGCGGACAAGCACCTTCTTGCCGCAGTAGTTCTGATCGTCGATCGTCTTCTTACCTAAACCCATGGTAAAAACTCCTCTCAAGTTATAATTCTGAACCAGAGTCTCGCTCACAATCGGGGCGTTGCCCCGTACAGCTACTATTATAAACAAAAACTGCGTGCATTGCAAGGATATGAGATAGATAATTGTTTAACAAACATTTGCCATTGTTGCACGGAAATGTGTCTATTTTGCCCGAAGTGCGGTTTTTTCTGCCCGCAGACGCCGGAAATGCTGTTTTCCTTCATGACAAAAGGGGTCGAAAAACGCCCACAGGCGTTTCTCGACCCCAAATAAAAATAATTTTTCCGCTGTTGATGCGTTATGCAAAATATTCCTGTGCGCGGCGAGCGGCATCGTTGATGCAGTCCCGCAGCTGGTCCAGCGTATCAAACTTTTTGCTGGGGCTCAGGTAAGCGTGGAACTCCACCACCGGGTCGGTGCCGTACAAGTCACCGGAAAAGCCCGGGATAAAGGTCTCGCAGGTCACCTTGGTGGCGTCATCGTTCACGGTAGGGCGGCTGCCCAAGCCGGTGGCCGAGGGATACCACACCCCGTTGATGCAGGTGCGGGTGATATAAATGCCGCTGCGTGGCATCTGGAAGCCCTGCGGGTACAGCTGGTTGATGGTGGGCACCCCGAGGGTGTGTCCCAGCCCTGCCCCGTGCTGCACCGCAAAGCGGATGGCATAGGGCATGCCCAGCATGGCGTTGGCGGCCGGGATGTCCCCGCCCTCCAGCGCGGTGCGGATGCGGGTGGAGGACACCGGCTTTTCCTCAAACTGAGCCATGGGCACCACCACTACCTCTACCCCAAGAGGGGCGCAGAGGGTGCGCAGCAGCTCCGGCGTACCGGCAGCCTTTGCACCAAAGGTGAAGTTTTCGCCACAGAACAGCGCCCGGGCGTGGCAGTTTTCCACGATGCCGCGCACAAACTCCTCCGGGCTCAGTGCCTTGATCGCCTCAAAATCAGGGGTGAGGTAATACTCCACCCCAAGGCTGTGGATCAGGGCGTGCTTATCCTCGGTGGAGAGCAGGCGCTTGCCCTTCATTTTATTTTCCACCGGCAGGCGGAAGGTGAACACCGCCGGAGCTGCATCATGGGTCTTTGCCCATTGTACCGCCCCTTCGATCACCGCCCGGTGGCCGATATGGATGCCGTCAAAGTAGCCCATGGCCACGGCGGTACCCTTTGCGGGCTGTGCCAGCGGCAGCGGGGCAAACTGAGAAATGATCTGCATGGGTCTTGTTTCCTTTATTGCTCAATTACGTTCCACGAACAGTTTTTCCACCCGGAGCACCCCGCCGGTAATGTTAGCAAGGCCAAGGAACTGCCCGGCGGCATTGCGCACCCGGTAGCGTCCGTCTGCTGCGGGGTAGCGGCTGGTGGGACAGCCGTTGTACAGGTGCTGCTCCACCCATGGCTCCACCACCAGCAGCGGCAGCGGAGTGAACACGCTTTCCACCGGCAGCATCAGTGCTTCCAGCGCGGCAGTTCCCTGCTCCTTTGCTGCAAGGATTTCTTCCAGCGTGTGGGCATCTGCTTCGGTGTACAGACCGGCAGCAGTGCGGCGCAGCGCGCTCATGGTGCCCTTCTGCCCCATGGCGGTGGCGATCTCCTCCAGCAGGGTGCGGATATAGGTGCCCTTGGAGCAGCGCACCGTCAGTACATACTCGTTTTCTGCCGGACTGCCGCCGTACTCGATGCCGTAGATTTCAATGGGGCGCGCCTTGCGTTCCACGGTCACGCCCTCGCGCGCCAGCTTATACAGCGGCTGGCCGTTGATCTTGACCGCCGAGTACATGGGCGGCACCTGCATCTGCGGGCCGATAAACTGCGGCAGCACAGCCAGCAGCTCCTTTTCTCCGGCGGTGACGGGGGCATTCTCCAGCACCGTGCCGGTGCTATCGCCGGTATCGGTGCGTGCGCCCAAGCGCAGGGTAGCGCGGTAGGTCTTGTCGTGGTTCAGCTGCAGATCCACCGCCTTGCTGGCACCGCCACAGAACACCGGCAGAACGCCGGTGGCCATGGGGTCCAGCGTACCGCTGTGCCCCAGCTTGCGTGTACCCAGCACACCGCGCAGCTTTGCCACCACGTCAAAGCTGGTCCAGTCCATGGGCTTGTCTACGATCAGGATGCCCTGCATCATGCTTCCTCCTGCGGTGCGTCCAGCTCGGCTTCCACCTCTGCAAGGATCGCGTTTTTGGCGTTTTCAAGGTCGCCCTGCAGTTCACAGCCCGCTGCGCGGGTGTGGCCGCCGCCGCCCAGACGCCGGGCGATGGCACAGGCGTCCACGCCCTTTGCGGTGCGCACGCTGATGCGGTAGCTGCCGCCGGGCTGCTGGCGCAGGGTCAGACCCACCTTGACTCCCTCGATGCTGATGGGCAGACTGGTCAGTTCCTCCAGATCTGCGGGGTCTACCCCGCTCTGCCGGATCTCGTCCCTCGTCAGGTAGATCAGGGCGCAGCGGCCGTCCAGATAGTACTCCAGATGGTTGCGGGCGATGCGCTCGGCCTCCATGCGGGCACGGGGCTTGGTGTCGAAGAGCAGGGTGTTCAGCTCCTCCACATGACAGCCGGCCTCAATAAGCTTTGCCGCCACCGTGTGGGTGTTGGCGGTGGTGGAGGAGAACTTGAAGCAGCCGGTGTCGGTGGCAACGCCGGTGTACAGGCAGTCGGCAATGTGGGGGGTGATAGTCACCCCCATCTCCACGATGACCTGATACAGCAGTTCCGCTGCCGCAGCGGCACCGGCATCCAGAAGGGTAAAATCGGCATAGCCGTTGTTGCCTGCGTGGTGGTCGATGCACAGGTCTACATGGCGTGCAAACTGCGGCACACCGTTATTTTCGCCAAACAGCTGCAAACCGGCCACGTCCACCGCGATCACGGTGCGGGGCTCGAACTCGCCCTTGAACAGCCGTGGGTTCGTAAAGGCGTAGCGGGACGGAATGTCATCGGAGCAGAGCACCGCCGTTGTTTTTTCCAGCGCTTTGAGCGCATAGTACAGGGCGCTGCCGCAGCCGATGGTGTCACCGTCCGGGTTTTTGTGGCACAGAATCAAAATGTTGTCCGCAGCCAGCAGGCGCTGCGCCATCTGCTGCACATCCAGTTGTTCTGTCATCCAATGATCCATCCTTTCCGCAAAGGCAGTCAGTCCTCGGTCTGTTCGGTATCAGCAGGCTGTGCTTCTTCCTCGCCGTTCACGTTCAGGCTGCGCAACAGCTCGTTGATGTGGGCGGCGTAGGCGGCACCGTCATCCTCCACAAAGATGAAGCGGGGTGCCTTGCGGATGTGCATTTTTTTGCTGACCTCGGTGCGCACATGGCCTGCGGCACGGTTCAGCGCTTCGATTGCGGGCTTGGGGCCGTCTGCGCGGCCCATCACGCTTACATACACTTTTGCCACATCCAGATCCGGCGTCACGTCCAGACGGGTGACGGTCAGCAGACCGCCCTCCAGCCGCGGGTCCTTCAGCCGGCCGATGATGGCAATGACCTCGCGCTTCATATCCTGCGCAAGACGGCCCATATTTTTCTGAGACATAGTTTTCTCCAAATTCTGTCCGGCAGCTTCCCAAAGCCTTGCCCCGGCCGGGGCAAGGCGGCATTTGTCTGCCAAAACGACGGATGAGGGCGCACGCTCCACACCTGCGAAAGATACGCCCTCATCAGTCTCACTTCGTTCGACAGCTTCCCCCGGACGGGGGAAGCCTTTTCTGCCGGGAAGCTGTTATATATTCGGTTTTTGCTTAGTCGCGGTACTCTTCCATCTTGAAGGCCTCGTACACGTCGCCTTCCTTGACGTCCGCAAACTTCTCCAGGGTCACGCCGCACTCGTAGCCCTCGGCCACTTCCTTAGCGTCGTCCTTGAAGCGCTTCAGGGATGCGATCTCGTCCTCGGCGATGACAATGCCGTCACGCACCACGCGCACCTTGCTGTCGCGGGTGATTTTGCCGCTGGTCACGCGGCAGCCTGCAACGGTGCCCACGTTGGAGATCTTGTACACCTGACGCACCTGCAGTTCGCCCAGAGAGACCTCGCGGAACTTGGGTGCCAGCATACCCTTCATAGCGTCGGTGACATCGTTGATGGCGTCGTAAATGACGCGGTACATACGCATTTCCACCTTGGTGGCAGCGGCTTCTTCCTTGGCCACGTTGTCCGGACGGACGTTGAAGCCGATGATGATGGCGTTGGAGGCATCGGCCAGATCCACGTCGGACTTGCTGATGGCGCCGACACCGGCGTGGATGACGCGCACGCGCACCTCGTCGTTGGAGATTTTCTCCAGACTCTGCTTCACAGCCTCGGCAGAGCCCTGCACGTCGGCCTTGACCACGATGGCCAGTTCCTTCATGTCGTTCTGTGCCATCTGGCTGAACAGGTTATCCAGCGTGACCTTCTGGAAGGAGGAGAACTGCTTCTCCTTGGCGGCAGCAATGCGCTGCTCGGCCAGTTCACGGGCCAGACGCTCGTCCTCAACAGCCTCGAACAGGTCGCCTGCTTCCGGCACTGCGGTCAGGCCGGTGATCTCCACAGGGGTGGAGGGGCCGGCATCGGTGAGCAGCTGACCCTTGTCGCTGCGCATGGTGCGCACGCGGCCCACAGCGGTACCGGCAATGATGACGTCGCCGGAGTGCAGGGTGCCGTTCTGCACCAGAATGGTGGCAATGGGGCCCTGGCCCTTGTCCAGACGGGCCTCGACGACCGCACCCTTGGCGCGGCGGTTGGGGTTTGCCTTCAGCTCCATGACCTCAGCTTCCAGAGCAATGCGCTCCAGCAGGTCGTTGATGCCCATGCCGGTCAGGGCAGACACCGGGATGCAGGCCACATCGCCGCCCCAGTCCTCGGTGATGATGCCGTACTTGGTCAGGCCTTCCATCACGCGCTCGGGGTTTGCGGTGGGCTTATCCATCTTGTTCATTGCCACGATAATCTTGACATTTGCAGCCTTGGCGTGGTTGATGGACTCAATGGTCTGGGGCATGATGCCGTCGTCGGCAGCAACCACCAGAACGGCGATATCGGTCATGTTGGCACCGCGGGCACGCATGGAGGTGAATGCCTCGTGGCCCGGGGTATCCAGGAAGGTGATGAGGCTATCGTTGACCTTGACCTGATATGCACCGATGGCCTGCGTGATGCCGCCGGCCTCGCCTGCGGTGACGTTGGTCTTGCGGATGGCATCCAGAATACTGGTCTTGCCGTGGTCAACGTGACCCATGACACAGACCACCGGGGGACGCTCCACCAGATCCTCCTGTGCATCCTCTTCCTGCGTGAACAGGCGCTCCTCGATGGTAACGTGCACCTCGTGCTCGACCTTTGCGTGGAACTCCTCTGCCAGCAGAGCTGCGGTGTCGAAATCGATCACATCGTTGATGGCGTGCATCTCGCCCATCTGCATGAACTTGGCAATGACCTTACCGGCCTGCTGCTTCAGACGGGCAGCCAGCTCGCCCACGGTGATCTCGTCGGGGATCATCACCTTCAGCTGGGCGTTGCGGGCCTTTTCCAGCTGGATGCGCTGCAGACGCTCGAACTCAGTCTCGCGCTTGCCCTTCTGGAACTGCTGGCGCTGACGCTGACCACGCTGGGTGAACTTCTGCTTGTTGCCCTGCGGGGTGGGCTTACGGCGGTTCTCGGTGTTCTTGGTGGAAGCCAGATCATCGTAGCGGGCATCGAAACGATCCACGTTCATATCCACAGTGCGGGTATCCACGGTGACCTGATTGTCCTCGCGGCGGACAGAAACAGCCTGTGCGGGGGCAGCAGTAGCCTTTGCGCCGGTCTCGCGTGCCAGTTCGCTGAAGGAAACGGTCTTTTCCTCGCGCTTCTTATGCTGCTCGGGCTTCTTGTCGCCGTGCTTGCCGTTATTGTTATTATTGTTTGCCTTGGGCTGCTCGGCCTTTGCGGCGGGCTGCTGGGGCTTTTTGTCAGCCTTGGGAGCCTCGGGCTTCTTTTCAGCCTTCTTCTCGACCTTTTTCTCGGCCTTGGGCTCCTCCTTGGGAGCCTTGGCGCTGTTCAAAAACTCGTCCAGATTTGCCACGCTGCCTGCCTTGCTGAACTTTTCCAGCAGGTAATTCAGCTCGTTCTCCTCCAGATTGGAGCTGTTCTTCTTGCCGGTGCTGCCCATAGCGGCCAGCTCGTCCAGCACCTTCTTTGCAGAAAGGTTCAGATCCTTTGCAAAGTCACTCACTTTATATTTTACGATCATTCGCTCATATCCTCCTCATTTTTGATTGCTCCGCAGTCCGACAGGCGGTCGAAGCAGAGCTTTGCGAGGTTGCGGTCGGTCACCGCGTAAACAGCCACGGGCTTGTGGCTGATATCGGCCAGCTTATCCTGTGTCAGCGGCATGGTGAACACGTCCACCAAGTCCCCCACGGCGTAGTTCAAACGCTGCAAAGTCTTAGGGCTGATGTCCGATGCGGTCATCACCAGCCATGCCTTGCTTTTGACGCAGGCTTCCTCCACGGCGTCAAAGCCCATGGTCAGCGCACCGGCCTTGCGGCACAGGCTCACGGCCTGATACAGCGCTTCCTCCGGGGGCAGCTTGGGTTTTGCGGGGGCGTTATTCTTTTTTGCCATCGGCTGCTGCCTCCTTTGCGGCTGCGGCCAGCTGTACAGCCAGCGCGTCGTATACCTCGGCGGGAACCGGCTGCTCAAAGCAGCGCTCCAGCGCCTTTTTCTTTTTTGCCTTGGTCAGGCAGTCCGGGTCCGGGCAGAGATATGCGCCGCGTCCCGGCTTTTTGCCTACCAGATCAATGCTGATCTCCCCACTGGGTGCGCGCACCACGCGCACCAATTCCTTTTTGGGGCGGCTGGTCATGCAGCCGATGCACTGGCGGGCAGGGATCTTTTTTTGTGCCATCCGGTTTCCCTCCTTCGGCAGATGGTGCCGGGCTTATTCAGCGTCTGCTGCGTCCTTCTTGGGCTCCTCGTCCTCGCCGTAGTAGCCGCTCTCGGGACGGATATCAATGTTGTAGCCGGTCAGGCGGGCGCACAGGCGGGCGTTCTGACCCTTATTGCCAATGGCAAGGCTCAGCTGCTGGTCAGGCACAGTGACGCGGCAGGAGCGGGTCTCGCCGGGCAGCAGCTCCACCTTGACCACCTTGGCAGGGCTCAGGGCTGCGGAGATGAACTCCGAGATATCCTCGCTCCACTTCACGATATCGATCTTCTCGCCGCCCAGCTTTTCCACAACAGCGGCCACACGGGCGCCGTGCTCGCCGATGCAGGCGGAAACAGGGTTGACGTTGGGGTCCTTGGACCAGACAGCCATCTTGGTGCGGGCACCGGCCTCACGGCTGATGGCCTTTACCTCCACAGTGCCGTCAAAGATCTCGGGCACTTCCAGCTCAAACAGGCGCTTGACAAGGCCGGGATGGGTGCGGCTGATCATCACGCGGGGGCCGCGCTCGGTGCTGACCACGTCCACGATGTAGACCTGCAGGGTCTCACCCTCGGTGTACACCTCGCCGGGCACCTGCTCGTTGCGGGGCAGAACAGCCTCGCCGCCCTTGCCCAGATCCAGCGCTACGATGCCCTTCTCGGTATCCACGCGGGTAACGGTGGCCTGCACGATGTCATGTGCGCGGGACTGGATCTCGCTGAGCTGCTGGTTGCGCTCAGCCTCGCGGATGCCCTGACGGATGACGTGCTTTGCGGTCTGGGCGGCAATACGGCCAAAATCGCGGGTCTTGAGCGGGGTGATGATGCGGTCGCCCACCTCGTAGCTGCTGCGGATCTTGCGTGCCTCGGTCACACCGATCTCGGCGTGCTCGTCGTACCAGTCCTCGTCAGCCACGATATCCTGGATCAGTGCCACATCAAAGCGGCCAGTGTCGGGGTCGATGTCCACACGGATGTGATCCTCCTCGACCTCGTAGTTCTTCTTGACGGCAATGATGATAGCCGCCTTGATCTTTTCGATCAGGTATTCTGCGGTGATGCCGCGCTCATGCTCCAGCATGGAGAGCGCTTCAAAAAAGTCCTTATTCGCTGCTGTCATTTTTCGGGTTCCTCCTATATATTTTGTTCTCTTTTCTCCATCAGAGACGGTACTTTTCAGTTGAACAGATCCTCGTCGTCGCACAGCTGCACGCCGGAGGCTGCATTCACCTCAAAGGTCACGGGGCCGTTTTCGGTCTCCAGCGTCACAGTGCTGCCCTCACGACCGGTCAGGATGCCGGACAGCTCCCGCACGCCGTCAGCGTTGGGGCGGATGAGCTTTGCCCGCACCTTCTGGCCCTTGAGCGCCTCGTAGTGCTCCGGGCGGGTCAGTTTGCGGCCAAGGCCGGGGCTGCCCACTTCCAGATAATAGCTCTGGTCGATGGGGTCTGCCTCATCCAGAATGGGGTCCAGTGCGTGGGACACCTCTGCACAGGTGTCGGTATCCATGGTGCCGTCCCGGTCGATGAGGATGCGAAGATACCAGTCCGGCCCTTCCTTCTCAAAAACCACATCCCACAGGCGCAGACCCATGCCTTCCACCGTGGGACGGACAAGCGCTTCCACTCTCTGCGCGGTGTTGCCGCCAGACTGCTTCGCCATAAAAAACCTCCAAACAAACAAGAAACGCGGACCTTGCGGCCCACGTTTCAGGTTAAACTATATCGTACTACTAGAATATAGCATACTCTTGCGATTTATGCAAGCATTTTCGCAATTTTTTTGCCGTTGCGCACCCTTTGGGGCTTTTTACAGCACCCAGACGCCGTTTTCAAACAGCGGCACGGTGCGGCCGTCGCGGCATTTGCCGGTGATGCGGCTGTCCTCTGCACCGATCATCACGTCCTCGTGCAGGGAGGAGTGGTTCATGCCGCGGGCTGCCAGTTCTTCCTTGGAAAGGCCGGCGCCGCCCACGGTGGTGCCGGGGTAGCTGTCGCCAAAGGCGATGTGGCAGGCAGCGTTCTCGTCAAACAGGGTGTTGTAGAACAGCTTGCCGCTGCGGTTGATGGGGCTGGAGGCGGGCACCAGTGCCACCTCACCGATGTGGCGTGCGCCCTCGTCGGTGTCCAGCAGCTGACCCAGCAGGTCTGCGCCCTCATCTGCGCCGTGCTCCACCACCTTGCCATCCTTGAAGGTAACGTGGAAATTCTTGATGAGCTGACCGTTAAAGACGTAGGGCTTTGTGCCGTAAACGATGCCGTCCACCTTATCCTTATGGGGCGCGGTGAACACCTCCTCGGTGGGGATGTTGGGCAGGAAGGGCACACCCTTCTCGTTTTTGCTGCCGGCGCTCTCCCACACCGCCTGTTCCGCCAGACCCACGGTCAGGTCGGTGCCGTTGGCGCTTTCAAAATGCACGCTTTCCAGATCCAGGGCGTTCATCTTTGCGCCCAGCTCGTTCAGGCGGTCCAGATGCTTCTGCCACTCCCCTACCGGGTCACCGCCGGTCACACGGCAGGTATCAAAGATCAGCTTCCACTGTGCCTCAATGGCGGCGGCAGTGTCCAGCTCCGGGAACATCTTCTTTGCCCACGGCTCTGCGGGCAGGGCGGCGATGGACCACTGCACACGGTCGTTCATGGTGTACTCCCGCCACGGCTGCATAAAGCTGCGGTTCGCGCTGTTCACGCGACTGATCTTGGCACCGTCCAGCCCGGCAAACAGTTCCGGGTCGTCCGCGATGAGGTGCAGCACGCACACACCGCCCTCGCTCTCGGCGTAGTCCAGATAGCGGCGCAGCTGCCAGCCCTTGTGGTCGGTCATGGCGTCCTCGCTGCCCAGCTCCATGCGGATGCGGGTAACGGCGTCATCCTGCCAGTTCACCTGCACGTCCCGCGCACCGGCCTCGTAGGCGCTGCGCACGCACAGCCGTGCCAGCGGGGCACCTTCCAGCGGGCAGTTGATGATCAGGGTCTGCCCCGGCTGCGGGTTCACACCCACCCGGACGATAAAATCTGCATACTTTTGCAGCAGTTCGTTAAAGTTTTCCACGTTAGAACCTCCTGTGGTGCATAGCCACCGTTGTTTTTTCTCAGTATACCGCGTTCCGGCGTTTCTGTCCACTATGGGCAGAGCTGCCGTTCACCCTTCCGATTCAAAAAAGGCGCGGGTCAGCTGCACCACCGTACCGGAAAGCAGCAGCAATGCAATGAGGTTGGGAATGCTCATCAGGCCGTTGAAGGTATCGGCGATGCTCCACAGCAGGCCAAGATCCATGGTAGCACCCAGAATGGCTACCAGAGCATACACCACAAAGAAGGGGCGCGCCACCTTGTTGC
>OHFG01001451.1_pt1 | contig 10588 bp, 10 predicted proteins | sample 1567411 | NCBI WGS metagenome assembly OHFG01 (sample SAMEA3879563, study PRJEB24766) | human gut metagenome | biome: human-associated habitat; feature: feces | place: USA | collected 1985/1987
ACGTGCTATATCAAGCGCAGCCGCTCCCAAAGTATCGCCGGGAATTATAAAATGCCCCAGCGGCTCAAGCATTGCATCGTATTTATCAATGGTGCTTTCCAACATTTTTACGTGTTCCTCTTTAATATAGGGCTCCGGCAGATTCATGCTTGCAATATCGGCCATCAGCGACATTAAAAGCTGCTGAACTTTTAATATAGTGCCTTTTACATCCTGCCTTGTTACCGTAGCACGGGCCAGGCCCAGTGCCGAAGTAATTTCATCTACCGTACCGTATGCTTCCACGCGCAAGCTGTGCTTGGAAACGCGTTCACCGGTATAAAGGCCGGTAGTGCCTTTATCGCCAGTTCTTGTATAAACCGCTGCTTTAGTCATGCTGCCACCATCCTTCCGGAACAATCTCTCTTTTAATCTTAGTAAATTTCTTCGGGTTTGAAGAAGTTGTTGATTTCGCGTGCTGCGGATTCTTCGCTGTCGCTGCCGTGAACGATGTTTTCACCGATAGACAGTGCGAAATCGCCGCGGATGGAACCGGGTACGGATTCCAGCGGGTTGGTAGCGCCCATCAGGCCGCGTACTAATAGCGTTTTCGCCGGAAATTACCATAGCGGCAACCGGGCCGGAGGTGATGAAGTCAACCAGTTCGCCGAAGAAGGGTTTGCCTTCATGTTCAGCATAATGGAATTTAGCCTGAGCTTCGGTCATTTTAACAAGTTTCAAAGCGGAAACTTTGAGGCCGCGGCGTTCAAAACGGGAAATGATTTCACCGATAAGATTTTTTCTTACTCCATCAGGTTTTACAAGTACGAGAGTTTGCTGCATTAAAAATCGCTCCTATTCTTCTTAATTATAATTTTTATACTAAATCGTTAAACGATTTTAGCCTTTTAAAAGTTCCTGGTATTTTTTGCTGTCCAGTTTTTCAATCATTGCGGTAATAAGTTCTACTGCGCCTTCATAATCGTCCAGATGAATAATGGACTGATGGCTGTGAATATAGCGTGTCGGTATGCTGAAGGTTAAGGTTAAAACACCGTCGCCGTGCAGATGAATACGTCCGCCGTCGGTAGCGCCGCCTTCGGAAATACTGATTTGCGTGGGTATTTTTAAATCTTTGGCAACCTTTGCCGCAAAATCGCGCAGGGCAGTGTTCGGAATCATACCTGCATCAAAAATCGTAATGGCAATGCCTTCGCCTATTTTGGCAGGCGCAACATCATCTGCGACGCCCGGCGTGCCGCCTGCAACGCAGGTGTCAATAACAAAGGCAACGTCAGGTTTTAAAAGGTTAACGCTGGTTTGCGCACCGCGCAGGCCTACTTCCTCCTGCACGGTTGCCACGCCGTAAACGGTGTTGCCATGCTTTTTGCCAGCCAGTTTATCCATAACGTCAGCCATTACAGCGCAGCCGATACGGTTATCCCAGGCTTTGCCAAGCAGTGTTTTACCGTCGGCCATAACTGCCATTTCGGCATACGGCGTAACCGGGCAGCCTTCAAAAACGCCAAATTTACGTGCTTCTTTTTCATCCTTAACGCCGATATCAATATACATATCGCGTTTCTGCACTACTTTGGTGCGTTCTTCCGGCGTTAAAATGTGGGGCGGCTTGCTGCCGATAACGCCCACCAAATCGCCTTTGCTGCCGTGTACGGTAACGCGCTGGCCAAGCATAACCTGCTCCCACCATCCGCCGAGGCAGACGAATTTTAAAAAGCCTTCCTTGGTAATATGCTTAACCATAAAACCAATTTCATCCATATGGCTTGCCAGCATAATTTTCGGCGCGTTTTCATCTGCCGAAGCATTGGTGAATACTACACTGCCAAGTTTATCATAACTTACTTCCGCTTTGTCTGCAAGGCGTTCCTGCAAAAGTTCTTTCATTGGCGCTTCAAAGCCGGAAACGGCGTTTGTTTCCGAATATCTTTTAAGCCACGCCAGTTTGGTTTTTTTATCCATTTTAACGGCCTCCGTGTTTTCTCATTTCGGCAGCCTGTTCGCGCAGACGCGCTACACGTTCTTCGGTGCTGGGGTGAGTGCTGAACATTTGCTGCATGGTTTTTCTGCTGAACGGGCAAACTATAAACATATGCGCCGTAGCTTCGGTTGCGCCCGGCATAGTGCGGCGCTGTGCATAAGCGTCAATTTTTAAAAGCGCATCAGCCAGTGCATCCGGGTCGCCGCTGAGTTCGCCGCCGCCTTCGTCAGCCATGTATTCGCGGGAGCGGGATACAGCCATTTGAATTAAGGCTGCAGCGATAGGCGCCAGAATCATAATCAGCAGAGTAACGATAAAGTTGCCGCCGTTGTTGCCCTCGTCGTCGCTGTGTCCGCCGCCGAGGAACATGCCCCACTGGGCAATGGTTGTAATAATACCGGCCATGGTAGCCGCAATGGTGCTTATTAAAATATCGTTGTGCTTAACGTGGCTCAGTTCGTGGCCGAGCACACCGGCAATTTCGCGTTTGTCAAGCACGTCATACAGCGCCGTTGTTACGGCAACCGCAGCGTGTTCCGGGTTGCGGCCGGTAGCAAAAGCGTTCGGCACCGGGCTGTCGATAATATAAACCTTCGGCATCGGCAGGTTGCCGCGGTGGGCAAGCTCCTGCACCATTTTATATAATGCCGGCGCAGACTGTGCGTCAACTTCGCGCGCATTGTAATGCCTCAGCACCATCTTATCGCTGTTCCAGTAAGCATAAAAGTTCATGATTACCGAAAAGCTGAGCATCACAATCATGCCCTGCAAACCGCCGAAATAATCGCCGATAAGCACTAAAAGCACGGTCAGTGCTGTCATTAAAAAAGCTGTTTTCATAATAATTTGTGTCCTCCTTCATTTCATAAAACAAAACACTGCAAAACATTTAAGGCAAAGCCCTATTAAATATTATAACAATTTTAAGATTAACTTTCAAATACCATATAAGCCATTAATGTAAAACTTCTGTGACAGGCACCAGTTTCAGCCCCGAAGCCTTAACCTCGTCTATAACCTGCTCCCAGGCGTTAACGGTATGCGGGCGCGCATGGCAAATGGCAATGGCGCTGCCGTATTTATCGGCAATGGCCGCAGCCTGCCAGATTTTTTTAATTATTTCGTCCTCGTTAGTGCTGTTGTCAAGGAAAATATTGTTGCGCCCGGTCGGTACGCCCATGCCTGCCGCCAGTTTATCGCCCAGCGATTTGGCATAGGTGTTGCTGTCTACAAAGAACAGCCCCTGGCGTTTAATTTCTTTTAAAACGGCGCATGGTGCGTTCATCGCTCGTTGCCTTACTGCCCTGATGGTTATTTACGCCGCTGATGCCCGGCAGGCTGTTAATCAGTTCGCCGGTAAGCTGCATAATGCGCTTGTCATCCATGCTGGTAAGCACCGTGCTTTTGCCCTCGCTCATTGCCGAAGCGTTCATCGGCTCCATTGGCAGATGCAGCATGGCAACCTGGCCGCCGCCGTTAATTACATGCAGCGAATCACTGCTGAAATCACGGTATGGGATAATGGCAAAACTGAACGGCGCACGCAAATTTACAAGGCGCTGCACCAGGTCTACATCATAACCGCAGTCGTCAATTATTACGGCAAGCCTGCCGTGGTGGCTGCGTGTTGTGGTTTGCTCCTTTTTAATATCCTTATCAGGCTTATCCAAATTAAGGTTATGGTAAAAATAAACCGTATCCGTAACAAATTCTTTGGTGCCTTCACCGGCTTTGGTGCTGATGGCAATATCAAGCCTTACGGAATCCCAGTCGTTATAGGTTGTTTCTTCCATACGGACGGTTTTTAATTTGCTGCCTTCCAGCTTGCCTGCAAGCCAGTTTGCAGCGTCACGCAGCTGGGTATCGCGCGGAACGCCTATGGCCAGTTCACGCTTGTTCCAGATTACTTCTGCCCCGGAACGCTGTTTTTCCTTCTGGCTGCTGCGTCCGTTATCGGTAAGCTGCCAGTTGTCACGGGTCAGCAGAATATCGTCAACGGCCTTCTGTGCCGATTTTGATTCCTCCAGCAATTCTATCTGCGACGGGCCGGTAATGCCCGTGTTTTCAACATCCTTTTCGGAACGCGAGGAAGCATAATAAATTCCTGCCGCTGCGGCAGCGAGCAAAACCACTGCCAGCAAAAGAACGGTAAACCAGTTGGAAGATTTTTTGCTCCTGCCTCTTTTAGCCATAATGTCCTCCTTTAATCAGGCCCGCGGATGAGCTTTTGCGTAAATATCGCGCAGGCGTTTATTGGTTAAATGCGTGTAAATCTGCGTTGTGGAAATATCCGAATGCCCTAAAAGTTCCTGCACGCTGCGCAGGTCGGCGCCGTTATCCAAAAGGTGCGTGGCAAACGAATGGCGCAGAATATGCGGGGTAAGCGCTTTGTTGATGTTTGCTTTTCTGCCGTAGGCGCGGATAATCTGCCAGAAGCGCTGACGCGTAAGTTCGTGCCCGCCGAAAGCCAGAAAAACTATGTTGGTGTTTCTGTCTGCATGCGTAAGTTTTGGGCGCACTTTTTCAAGGTACTGCTGCAAAAATTCCGCCGCAACAGAACCAAGCGGCACAATACGCTCTTTGCTGCCCTTGCCGAACGCAATGATATACTTCATGTTTAAATCAACGCGCTCCAGCGTAAGGTTAATAAGTTCGGAAACTCGCATGCCGGTAGCGTACAGCACTTCAAGCATCGTGCGGTCACGAAAGCCCTCCGCCGTTGTTATATCGGGCTGGTTTAAAAGGCGCACAACCTCGTCCTCGCTTAAAACGCGCGGCAGCTTAATGCCTTTGGTGCCTGCTTCAACAACTTCTGCCGGGTTGGCGTCCATATAGCCTTCGGCAGTCATAAAGCGGTAAAACGCCTTAATAGCTGCCAGCTTGCGTGCAATGGTTGCCGCGGCAAGGCCTTTTTCCTTCAGCTGCGTCATATACCCGGTTATCTGCTCACGGTTTACGTTAACCAGCGCGTCACTGTTTTTAAAGCCAAGCGTTTTGCAAAACAGGCGCAAATCACGCTCGTACGCCTGCCTGGTATTTGCCGAAAGGCCAAGCTCCACTATTAAATATTCCAAAAAAAGCTGCATCCTGCCTGTCATAAAAATACCCTATATAAAGAAAAACAACGCCACAGCGCCGTTTTTCTTAGCTTTTTATTGTTGCTCACGTCTTTCCGGCTGCATAATTGTAATGTTTGCCGCCGGGGAAATTGTAGAAATGGCATGCTTATAAACAAGCTGCTGCTTGCCTTCGTTTTCTATAATAACGGTAAAATTATCAAACCCGCGTACCAGCCCCCTGATTTGGAAACCGTTCACAAGGTAAATAATTACGCCAAGGTTTTCCTTTCTGACATGGTTTAAAAAGCTGTCCTGCAAATTCATAGCCGGTTTTGCATTGTTCATGGTCATTTACAGCCCCTCCATAATTTTATTATTGTTATAATTTTAACCTATCTTAAACTTTTCTACAACTGTTTTAATCATTTCTGCCGTAACATTTTCGTAATTGGGTTCTGCGTCAAGGTTAAACCATTTTACATACGGCATTTTTTTGTACCATGTAAACTGCCTTTTGGCAAAATTGCGCGTTGCCTGTTTAATTTTGTCAACGGCGGTAGCCTTATCCCACTCGCCCTTTAAGTACAGCACTGTCTGCCGGTAGCCAATAGCCTGCATGGACTGCGCCGTTTCCGGCACTCCTTCTTCAAGCAGGCGGCGCGTTTCTTCTATAAGCCCCTGCTCCAGCATAATATCCACGCGGCGGTTAATGCGCTCATACAGCACGCTGCGTTCCATGCGCAGGCCAAAAACAGCGGCGTCATAAACCAGTTCTTCGCTTTTGCTGTGCGAAAGGTCATCCCCGCTTTCGGCGGCTTCAATGGCACGTATCACTCGGCGCGTGTTGTTAATATCTATTTTTCCGGCTTCTGCCGGTGCAGATTTTGCAAGCCTAGCATAAAGCGCTTCTTTTCCCTGCTCAGCCAGAAGCGCTTCAAGCTTCGCGCGCAGTGCGGAATCTTCACCTTTGGAGCTGAACTTGTAGTCTTCAAGCAGCGCCTTAATGTAAAGCCCCGTGCCGCCAACTATAATGGGCAGTTTGCCGCGCGCGGTGATTTCGTCAATCAGCCTTTCGGCGCGCTCTTTAAAATCAACCACGTTAAACGAGGCTTCCGGCGGCAGAATATCCACCATATGGTGCGGCACAAGCGCCAGTTCCTCCGCCGTTGGTTTGGCCGTGCCGATATCCATGCCGCGGTATACGAGCATTGAGTCGCCCGATATAATTTCGCCGTCCAGTGCTTGGGCGAGGGCTATGCCGCAGTGGCTTTTGCCCGTTGCCGTAGGGCCGAGAATAACGGCTATTTGCTTTTTCATAACTATCTCCTGATAATTCCGTATTTTACGCGGCTGTACCTGCCGCCCTGAATTTCCGTGCAGCCCAGGCTGCGCAGAAAACTTTCGCTGCGCTCTTTAATAACAACGCGCGGTGCGGCTTTCAGCGCCAGTTCTATTATCTCCGTGTTAACTTCCTTTTCGTAAGCCAGCGGCCGCAACGGCTTCATGTTAGCTGAAGTTTTTACGCCGAAGCGGAACATGGGGTCAAAATAAACCGCGTCAAAACTGTCCGGCGGCACATTCCGCAAATAATCATCCGCCTTAGCGTGTACAGCTTTTATTCTGCGCATGGCTGCGTCAACGTCCTGCCTGCCGGTTTCATAGCAGGCAAGCCCGCGCGCCACAACAAAAGCAAGCAGCGGCGATGCTTCCACGCCAACAACTTTGCCTGCTGCACCCACGGCATAGCTTGCAACTATCGCATCGCTGGCAAGCCCTAATGTGCAGTCCAACACCTTCATGCCCGGTTTTAAGGCCAACGCTTCTATTAAGTGGTCGCTTTCTCCTGCGGCAACGTGTTTTAAGCGCAAATCGGCCATACTGGGGTGAAAAAAGAACCTGCCTTCTTCCGTAAACACCTGCGGACCAAGTTTTGTTGCCACCAAAAGCGCGCTTACGCTGTGTTTTTGGCATAATTCTTCCAAACTGCCGCTGCGCCCGCGGCGCAGGTACGGCACGCCAAACCCCTGTGCCCAGGCGCGCGCCTGCCACTGGAGCCCGCTGTTGCGTCCTGCCGTTACGGCAAATTTCTGCTGCATCATGTGCGTTTAAACATTTTATAAAGCTCTGCCGAGCTTATTTCTATCATACACGGGCGTCCGTGCGGGCAGGTAAACGGATGCTCCGTATTGCACAAATCAATAATCAGCTGGCGCATCTGGCGCATATTCAGCACCTCGCCTGCTTTTATCGCTGCCTTGCATGCCATCATGTGCAGCATGTTCTGGCGCAAATCGCTCGGGCTGATGTTTTTCATCTCGCTCAGCATTTTGGTTATCTCGCGGATAAAATCTTCCGCACCGTCCGCCTTTATATCGGCAGGCAGGCTGGAAACCCTTAAAAGCGCTTCACCGGCCGGTTCTATATCCACGCCGAGGCGCGAAAAATCTTCACGGTGCTTTTCGATGATTTCCGTATCATGCGCGGTAACATCAATATACAGCGGCATCAACATGGTCTGCGCCGGTATATTGTTATGCGCGTTAACAAATTTATCGTACAAAATGCGCTCGTGCGCAGCGTGCTGGTCAATCAAATACAGCGTATCCTCGCTTTGGGCAATAATAAAGGTTTTGTCAACCTGCCCAATCGGCCAGATGCTTTCCGTTTCGTTATTAGTATCTGTAAAACCTATAACGTTAACGGCAACTTCGTCCTGCTTTTTAAACTCCTCGCGCACTTCGTTAATGGTATAAACAGGCTCCGTTTTAGGCGGAGTGTATGTATATTCCACCTGTTTCCACACTTCGCTCTGCACGGGTTCAGGCTGCGGCTCATGTGCCGGAGCTGCTTTAAAAATATCTGCGTAAGCAGGCTTTGGCTGCTGCACGGGTGCTGGTTTCGGCGCGCTCTGCTGCTTCGGCAGCGGCATACCGTCCGTAATAATGCCCTGCCCCACCGGTTTAAACACCGCAAGCTCGCTGTCCGGCAAAAGGTCAAGCGCCTGCTGCGGCTTGGCGCTCATAGGTTTTGTTAAAGCGTCTGTCAGCGCCTTATACATGGCTTTATAAATTACGCTGTCGTCACTGAATTTTATTTCGCTTTTCTGCGGATGCACGTTAACGTCAATGGTGTGCGTGTCAACCTCTACCATCAGCACGGCAAAGGGAAAACCGCTTTTCGGCACCTGCGACTGATAAGCGTGGTCAATCGCCTTGCTCATCATGCGGTTGTTGATAATGCGGCCGTTAACCATAAAGGTCTGCCACTGGCGCGTGCCTTTTAACAAAGTAGGCTTACCGATATAGCCCGTAATTTTTACGTCAGTGCCGGCAAAATCCACTTTTAAAAGTTCGTCACTTACTTTTTTGCCGTACAGGGCGGTAATGGCGTCAAACAAACTGCCGTTGCCGGGCGTGCTTAACACCTCTTTATCGTTGCTTACAAGCTTAAAGCGCACATCCGGGCGCGAAAGCGCAAGCCGTGTTAAAAGTTCGTTAATATAGCGGCCTTCCGTTACATTGGTGCGCAAAAACTTACGGCGTGCCGGCACGTTAAAAAACAGGTTCTCCACAATAACCGTTGTGCCCGCCTGTCCGCCTGTCTGCTGGCATTCGGTCTGCTCGCCGCCGTCAATACGGATGCTCGTTGCAAATTCTTCATCCGCCGGGCGCGTCAAAAGCTGAAAATTACTTACGGACGCAATACTCGGCAAAGCCTCGCCGCGGAAGCCCAACGTATGCAGGCTCATTAAATCCTCCGCCGCGCGGATTTTGCTTGTTGCGTGGCGCAGCACCGCAAGCTTTGCATTGGCTTCCGTCATGCCGCTGCCGTCGTCCGCCACGCGGATATACTGCGTGCCGCCTTCAAAAATTGTAACATCTATCTTTCCGGCACCGGCGTCAAGGGCGTTTTCTACAAGCTCCTTAACTACCGAAGCCGGTTTTTCAACAACTTCACCGGCCGCAATCTGGTTGGCCGTGTTCTGGTCTAAAAGCTTTACTTCTGCGCTTACGGTCATAAAGCACCTCCTTCGCGCTTAGCCTCCTCCTGCAGTTTATATAATGTGTTCATAGCCTCAATGGGCGTCATGCTCATAACATCCATATTGGCAAGGCGCTGCTGCAAAGCGCTGCCAAACAGCGAACCCATCATGCCGCCGTCCTGCTGCTGTGCCGGCTGCGCCTGCTTCGTCCCTTCGCTGTCGTATTCCTTTAAAAATTCGTTGGCGCGTTCAAGAACCTTCTTCGGCAGCCCCGCAAGGCGTGCAACATGTACGCCGTAGCTTTTATCGCTGCCGCCGCGCACAATGCGGCGCAAAAATACAATATCGTTGCCGCGTTCCTTAACCGCAACGCTGTAATTTTTTACGCCCTCCATAATGTTTTCCAGCTCAATAAGCTGATGGTAATGCGTGGCAAACAGCGTTTTGGCTTTAATTTTTTCGTGAATGTATTCCATAACGGCGCGGGCAATGCTCATACCGTCAAAGGTACTGGTGCCGCGGCCTACTTCGTCCAGAATAATAAGGCTGTTTCTGGTGGCGTATTTTAAAATCTGCGCCACCTCGTTCATTTCCACCATAAAGGTGCTTTGCCCAGTGGCAAGGTCGTCGCTTGCGCCCACGCGGGTAAAAATCTTGTCTACCGGGCAAATGCTGGCCTGCCGTGCAGGAATAAAGCTGCCCATCTGCGTCATCAGCGTTAAAAGCGCAACCTGGCGCATATAGGTGGATTTGCCGGCCATGTTCGGTCCGGTCACGATGGCGACGCGGTCGTCCGCGTCGTTGAGGAACGTGTCGTTCGGGACAAAGAGGCTGTCCTTTTGCGCCTGCTCGACGACGGGGTGACGCCCCTCGCGGATGTCGAGCGTGCGCGACAGGTCCACCTCGGGGCAGACGTAATTGTTCTTCACGGCGGTCTCGGCCAGCGAGCACAGCGCGTCGAGCCGCGCCACGGCATCCGCCGCCGCCTGCACGCGCGCGACCTCGTCGGCGACGAGCTGGCGCACCTCGTTGAAGAGCTGGTATTCCAGCTCCGCGATGCGCTCGCGCGCCGTCAGGAGCGTGTTCTCGAGCTCCTTGAGCTCGTGCGTGAAATACCGCTCGCTCGACACGAGCGTCTGCTTGCGGATATAGTCCTCCGGCAGCTCGGTGATGCCCGCGCTGTTGGGAATGTCGATATAATAGCCGAAGACCTTGTTGTAGCCGACCTTGAGCTTCTTTGCGCCCGTGCGCTCGCGCTCGCGCTGCTCGAGCTCGGCAACGGTCTGCGCGCCGTGATCGCGCACGTTGCGCAGGCGGTCGACCTCCTCGCTGTAGCCGGGGCGGAGGATACCGCCCTCGCGCACGGAAAACGGCGGCTCGTCGCAGATCGCGCGGTCAATGCGCGCGCAGAGGTCGGCGAGCGTGTCCATCTGCGCGATGTCGCGCAGCGCCGCACTGTGCACGTTCTGCAGCAGCGCCGTCAGCTGCGGCAGCTGCGCGCAGCAGAGCGCCAGCGCGTGCAGGTCGCGCCCGTTGGCCGAGCCGTACACCGCGCGCGAGACAAGG
>OHFG01001452.1_pt1 | contig 10574 bp, 9 predicted proteins | sample 1567411 | NCBI WGS metagenome assembly OHFG01 (sample SAMEA3879563, study PRJEB24766) | human gut metagenome | biome: human-associated habitat; feature: feces | place: USA | collected 1985/1987
CATAAAGCGGCAAGTGCCAGCATGCTGCGCCCCCGATCTCCGCTAGGGGAAACCGGCCCATCGATATCTGCAAGGCGTGTCACTGTCATTCGATTCTGCGTGAGCGTCCCTGTTTTATCCGAGCAGATCACCGTGGCGCTGCCAAGTGTTTCCACGGCGGGCAGGCGGCGGATGATCGCGTTGCTCTTGGCCATGCGCTGCACACCGATGGATAAAACGATCGTCACAATTGCAGGCAGCCCTTCTGGGATCGCCGCCACCGCAAGGCTGACGGAAAGCATGAAGCTATCGAGTAGAGGCACATGCTGAAACAGCCCCAGCACAAAAATGATGAAACAAATGCCCAACGCGCCTATCCCCAAGATTCGTCCCACGCGCGCAAGCCGCTGCTGAAGAGGGGTTTGCGGCGCCTCCTGTGTGTTAATCATGTGGGCGATATGCCCCACCTGCGTATCCATCCCTGTTTCCGTAACGACGGCGCGCGCATGGCCCGCAGTGACGGTGCTGGTGGAAAACACGCAATTTGTCCGGTCTCCGAGCGCGCACTTTTCCGGCAGGTGTGTGTCCGCCTGCTTTTCCACCGGCAGGGATTCCCCCGTCAAGGAGGATTCTTCCATCTTTAGGCTGCTGCACGCAAGCAGGCGTGCATCCGCCGGAACGAGATCACCAGTATTTAAAAGCAGAAGATCACCTGGCACGAGCTCCACAGCATCAATCTTCTGCTGTTTGCCCGCGCGGATCACCTCGGCATGCGGTGCGCTCATCTTTTTAAGCGCGTCAATTGCCTTCTGCGCGCGGCTCTCCTGCACTACGCCAATGATCGCATTCACAATCACAATCAGCAGGATGATGACTGGGTCTACAAAATCCCCATCCGGCTCTAGAAAGGCAGTTGCAAAGGAGATGACTGCTGCAATCAGGAGAATAATCACCATGAAATCTGCAAACTGCGAGAGAAACCGCCTGAAAAGGCTCTTTCCCTTTGCCTCCTGAAGCTGATTTTTCCCATATTGCCCCTGCCGCTGCTTCACCTGTTTTGCTGTTAGCCCCCGTTGCGAATCCGTCTGTAAAGCGTGGATGGTATCGCTAGGGGACATGGTATGCCAATTCATCAATACGACCATGCCTTTCCTGACCGTGCGGAAATGTGCTGCGCGGTCAAACGTAGATTGCCTCTAAGGGCTCGGTCATATATATGCGGCGGGAGGGGCGGTTCATGTTATAATGCAAAAGAGAAAGTCCAAAACAAACATACAAAATAAGCCAGCCTCCGCTCTGAGAGCGGAGGTCCATTCATTTCCATAAATAGTATTACCAGAAGAGTATTCCCCTGCTTTTCAACCAATCTTTTCTAAAATACTCTTTTTTAACTGATTAATTTTGTTTCTCTGCTCTTTTGAAAAACAGATAAATTCCTCGTCTTTCATTTTAAAATAGGAAATCTTCTGCTCCAGCACATCCTTTTTATCCAAAATGGAGGGCTGTGTCATCTGGGGGGAAAACCACGATAACTCAAAACACGCAGGAATATAAACGCTTCTCTTCAGCGATTCCTGATAAACCGGATGATAAATTTTTTGATTGGCAAAAACAATATATTCCTCATTATCCTGCATCAGATTGAAATAGGAATGATCAAAATAGGCCGGTGTGCCGTTTGCATAAAAATCAATGTAATTGCTTTCATAAAAATCAATCATTGTATCCGCTTCGATATTTCCCCGGTAGACCTCCAAAACCTGTAGCGTAGCCTTTGTCGTTAAATATTCGGGCCGGCTTTCCAGGCATTTTACCCGTGCAATCAGTTCCGCTTGCAGGACAGACTGCATGATCATATCGATTTCATCATCGGACGGTCCACTTTTGGGAAAGGCCAAAAAGGCGCGTCCAGAACGGCTGGTCTGTGCAACGGTATCTGTATAGCTAAAGCGGGTAACAAGGCCAGACGCAATACAGACGACCAGTGCCAATGCGAGGATAACGCCTAGTATTTTTGTGAAACTAAATCTCCTCATTCGAATCCCCCGATTCCGTTTTGATGATCTCCCCCTGCTCCATATAAATCACATCATCACAGAAATTTGTGAAATCTTCTAACGAATGGCTTGCAATGAGCACGGTTGCACCCCGTTCCTTCTCGTCCAGTATAATCCGCTTAAACAGCCGAATTCCGTCTTTATCCAAGGCGTTTGTAGGTTCGTCCAGAACCAAAAGCTCTGGCTGCTCCATGATAGCTTGCGCCAGCATCAGCCTTTGCTTCATACCAAGTGAAAATTTTGCGAAAATTTTCTTTCCCGTATTGTCCAGGCCAACCCGGCGCAAGATAGACGCAATATCCTCCTTATTTAATTCCTTGCGAATCGAAGCAAGCACCGCTAAATTATCATAGGCAGAGAGATAAGGCCACAACCCATTATTTTCGATCATAACCCCTAATTTTTGTGGATAAGGCGCCGCCGGGTCGATCCGCTCTCCATTAACGAATACCTCTCCCCCGCTCGCGGAGATCATGCCTGTCAAAAGTTTAAACAGCATGGTTTTCCCACAGCCATTGTGCCCGATAAATCCATAAATTTTATTTCTATCCAAGTTTAAAGTGATATCCTTTAAAATAGACACATTGTGAATGATTTTATTACAGTGGTGACATTCAATATAAGGCATAGAAACCTCCTTAATATCATTTCATCCTATAGATGGATACGTTCTGGTTTTATTTTTCCAACAGTAGCCCAAAATCCAGCTTTTTAATAAAGCGATATCCAATCCCCATGGAGGCGGCAATAAAGGCCGCAAAATAAACAACCGAGTGCCAAAGCTGAAAGCCCGGCATACTCTCCTGCTGACCGCCTGAGACAAAGGTAGAATACACCGTATGAAGTTTGATGTAAAAATGGCAAATTGGATTCAACCACCACTGCCCTTTGATTTCAACCGCATGCTGCATCTGCACGGCAAAGATAAAAACAACAATCACGAACACAGGTAATAGCCATTTCGGCTCTACAAAAAACGACAATACATTGAAGCACATGCCCAAAGAGAAAACAAACAACCAACTTAGTAGAAATACACAAGCGTTTGGAATCGCGGCCTGCATCATCTCCCTCAACGGAATCGAATGATAAATGCTGACAAACAAAATCCCAACGATCTGATAGATAAACACGCCAAGAAAAGAAAGGGCCGCCAAAACCGCGCTTTTCTCCAAAAACCATTGTAAAAAACGCTTGCATCGCGTAAAACAATAAACCGCTTCTATCGAAAAATCCTTTCGGAACAAATCGATCAAGCATGTAATTAATAACCAAAAGGGCAATAGCATCATTAGAATCGCGGGCGTATTTTGAACAGAATAAGAAAAATAAAATGCATTGATATAATTTTCAAATGCCGTATCAAATTCCATATTCATCGAGTTTGCAGCAGCTACAAACAGCCCGCTGATTGCCGCGAGCGATACCACAAGAAGCATCCGTTGGCGGTAGATTCGCAAATAACGCATATCACTGCCCCTCTGTTTCTTGTAGTTTTCGAATACATACCGGCGTAAGACAACCGGCTGCGATCAGCATCGCAGCAAACAAAAGCATCAAAAACCAGAGCCGTTTTGTCGGCGAAGTATCCAAAGAAAAAAGATATGCATAAGGCCGGATATACAAATCCGAAAAAAGCCCGGCTAGAATATAAATCAAATTATTGAGCAAAAAGGCGAATGCAAGCACCAGAATTCGATTTTTAGAGATAAAAAAGGAAACTTGAAATACCAGCACGGCAGTCAGCGCGCAAAACAAAGTCAATAAACATAAAAAAAGAAAATTATATAAGTACGGACAGTGGACAAATAAATAAGGGAACAGCGCTCCCTCCATATAGGAACCATAATAGGGAGACTGATCCGTTGAGAGCGCATTCCACGAATAGTTCGTACTATGGAGTGGAAAGGCGATCAGACTCAAAATAAAATGAATGAAAAAAGGGATAAAAATAACAAACGCCGCAGAGAAAGCTACCATTTTCAGCTTGGCCCAATAATACTTTTTAGGCGTGGAACGGGACAGCAGGCTTGGTAAACAATATTGTTGTTTATCTGTCACATACGAATCAGCAAAAGGCAGCACGCAAACCAGGGGGAGCAAAAAAGGAAGTATGATATTGATATCATGTGCATTTGCCCGGCCGATAAATAACTTATCCGCCGACAAATAATAGGTTGCATCCGTTCCAAAAGCCGTATAACACTGCGATAAAAAAACATAGGCGATTAAAAGCATCATTCCGGCAAAGGTAACCTGGAACTCTTTTCTCTTGAACAACAATTTCATTTGTGCTCTGATCATGTTGATTTCCCTTCTCTGATTTTGGGCCACCCGTATGAATACGGATAGCCCTTTTTTGAGCGTTTATCAGAACCAGATGGAACCGGAGGCCGTCTTGCTTAAAACATTCTTTTGATAGGCCATAACCTTCATTCCCGTACCTTTTCCAATATACTGATTATGCGGAATTCTTTCAGCGGTGCCGCCCGTTACATTTTTTTCGATCTCAACCCAGTTCTTCGATATGTTCGAACCGTTTGCAAGCTGTGCGATCGCTGTGATTTTATTCACAGTCCCTCCGGTGCAACTGATCTGCGTATATTGATGATCCGGATTTCATTTCTCACCACTGCCAAGTACAACCTGGGTCTGCCAATTCGGCATTTCTACATTCCAATACGGCAAATAACTAGCGCCCTGTACTAAAACGAAAAGCTGAGATATGGCAATGACAACTACAACAATCATGGAAATGAATTTACGTTTTTTTGACATTTCAATTATCCCTCTTTCAAAACCAATTTGATTTCATAACAACTTATCAAATGACCTAGGCTCTTTCAACTTTCAATCAAGAAGGGTATTTCCCTGTTCATGGTACTCCTCCTTTATAACCTGTTTTAACAGGAATATATTCCTATTTTTACTAATTATACAATGCATTGTTATCTACGTCAATATATCCTTCTATTAAATATAGTTTTATCCTAACTTTTATCCTTAAAAAATTTTTCACATACAGGTACCTATTGCCTATGCTGCCTTTCTATAATTTGTTTTGCAGGTTCCCGCCCTACGCTTGCGAATCCGTCTGTAGAGCGTAGACGACATCGCTGGGAGGACACGGTGTGCCAATCATCAATTCGACCATGCCTTTCCTGACCGCGCGGAAGCATAGATTGCTCGGTCATATGTGCGGCGGGAAGAGCGACTTATGTTAGGGCAGAGCCGAAAAAAGCGCCTGCCACGCCGGCAAGCGCCCTTCTTTTATTCAATTTTAAAATCGGGGTCAAACATGCGATCCTGTATGATGAGATCCGGCAAAATCAGTTTAACGCCCCCCATTTCTGTCCGTTCACTGATCTGTACTAGCATGGGGCCATATTGTACGGTAACACGATATAACCTCCGTACGCTATCTCCCTTTGTTGGTTCAAAAAAGTTCGCAGAAAACTCGATCGGCCCAATAAAAGCGCGGTAGCGCTGGTTTTCGATCTCCAGATATCCTTTTTCCATAATTTCTTGCCGGCTCTCCTCCTTGTTTTCAAATGGATTCGTCCAGTAATTTGTTAAAAATGCCTCGTATTTTTTAATGGCGTCTCCCTCCGATTCGAGTTCCCATATGCTGATATCAAGCATTGCGTAAAGGCCCGTGACCTTGGGAAACCCTTTTTTAAGTGTCACCACTTTCGTGGTAAAATGAACCGGATCTAACTCGTCCTTTGGCAGATTGAGCGATGTGCCTTCTTGGAAGCATTGATAGGCATCATAAGTTCCATTCTCTAATTTTTTGCATAGGTTTTCTAACTGCTCTTGTGTTACAGGCTGCTTTTGGTAGGATGGACGCAAAAAAGCATTGTAGCAGCCAAGCAAAAGGAAAGCAATACTAAGGCTCATAATGCCAAGCATAATTCCGGCAAATAACCTTCCATGCCTTTTTCTCAAAAAAAGAAATAATAATAATGCTGCTGCCGCGATAAAAACCAAAAGAAAGCTTCGATATAAATATAGAATTCTCAAAACAGCTTGTAACGTTTGATAAAATACATCCAAGTTAAGCCCCTCTTTTCTACTGTCACAGATATTCTGTTAAAAGATATGAAAAAGTTATAAAATATGCCACGCTTTTATCCCATGCTTCTCTTAGTCGTGAATACTGTTCATTGACTGTAGGCTTTACACAACCCTTCACATTATATCTACCTCTAGATGAATCACTCCAGTCATACTTGTAGTCATCAACATCTCTATTGGTTGCATGGCTTGCCAAAATTCGATTGTCTAAACCAATATCTCCGTGCGCGGCATAATCCTGAGCACTATGCTCTGCCCTTCCAAGATAATAGTATCCATCCATATCATAACTATCCGCAATAAAAGTGGTGACTGCGGTAACGATATTATTTTCAGCTTGTTCAAATCTGGTATCTTTGTTTGATTGATATGTCAAATCGTTTCGACGGTCAAAGTGGAATTTTTGATTCCTATATATCGCTACCCACGCAGGATATATATTGTCCAAAGAAAGATTTCCATCAACGACACGTTCTATTGTAGCCGGATTATTCCCGCCCTTATGAAGCTCTTGTGTGATGGTCTTATGCACATCCAATCCCCAGTATCCATTCGGATCAATCCGATTCACTGGGTCATTGTCGCAATAGGCAAACAGATTCGTCCCGTTGAGCCCGGTTCCCGTGTCCACATAGACATCCGCGTTGAGAAAGCGCCCCCATTCCGGAACATAATATCTCGATTGCAGATAATAGAGTTCCGTCTCCCGATCCATACAATATCCACGGTAGTAGAGCAAATTCAGCTTGGACAGTTCCACTTCCATCTCATCGGCAGAGAGCATCCGGCCGTAAGCGTCATATGTATAAGACGCGACCCGTTCGCCGCCATGGTAAATCCCCACGACATCGCCCTGTGCATTGCGCTCGTAGAGATAGGCGTCCGTCCCGTTGACAAGGAAACCGTAAATCGTTCCATCGTCGCCAAAGCAATAGCAAACCGTATCCGTTACCGGGCCTGACTGCGTGTATTCCGTCACTTCGAAACCGGCGGGCAAATCGCCGTTCCAATAATAATGATATTCCATAACCGGCGCGGAGGCGTCCCGATCCATGATCGTTTTGCGTTGACGCAGGCCACTCTGATCGTAAGTATAGGCAATCTTATACGATTCATCCGTATACCCCTCCAGCATCCGGCCGGCTGTCCACTGATATTGCTTCCCTTCATATTGAACTGGATTTCCAATTTCATCGTATACAATCTGCTTTCCACCATAGGAAGTCAACTTATCCTTCCATTCGGCATCCTCATAACCATAGGTCACAGTATTACGCACATTTTCCGGATTTTCTGAAATAGTATACGGATATTCCCGCTTCTGCGTCAGATTTCCGCCAACATCATACGAGTAGATCGTTGTCGTCTGTGTTGCTACATCGTTCACACGGTTGAGCTGCCCGGCCTCATCATACCGGAAGGAGGCGGCCAAGCCGCCGTTTTTCACAATTGTGCGGATTCGTCCGTTTGCATCATATGTATATTCCCAGTCGGAGGAGACGCTGTTCTCATCCGCAATATATGCAGAGATATACTGCGTTACCAATGCATTTTCATCTGACTGATATGTAATTTGTGTGTTCAATGATTCATTTGTCGGCCCGGATATCAGAATGGAGCGGATTCTCTCCTTTAAATCCTGATTCATCTCTATGAGCGTTTTCCGATGCGCTTGCGTTCCAACGTCCGCAATTTGTTCGATCTGTTTGACACGTTTTCCATCATAGGAGATGGCAAATTGCTTTTCATCAACGGTGTGAATCTGGCTTAATCTTCCGGTTCTTGTGTAATCGTATCGCACGCACTCGCCATCCGGATAGCTTGCCTGAATCAAATTTCCGCTGTTATCATAGCTATATTCTAATACAAACGGCACTTTAGCGCCATTTTCTGTTGAAAATTGAATCTGCCTGCCATCCTGTTCCTGACAGGCAATGGATATAAGCTGCCCTTTTGGATTATAACCAAAACAATATACGCGGCCAATGGAATCCGTAATTGACTGAATACGATCACCATCCTGATATGCAATCCGTATACCGTTTTCCGGTCGATCTATGTCAGTAATTTGCACCATACGGCCCATAGAATCAAAGCTTTGATAGGTTCCGTGGATCGTTTTCATTTTGGCTTGTGACACGTCGGTTGACCCTTTCGGAAGCCATAATTGATAGAGTAGGCCGATCTCCGAGGTCTCCCGCCAGCAAACCCAATCGCCGCTGACCCATTTTGTCTTCTGAAAGACGGTCCGGCTCCCATCATCGCGGTCATAAACAAAAAAGCCGCCTGCCGTATCATAACGCAGACGAACAGAATAATTGATGCTCCATTGCACTCCATAAGCCCCAACGGAGTTTTGACCGGTCGGATAGGAGTGATAAATCCTTTGCAAGCGTACCGGAAGATTGTCTCCGGCTAGGGAGAGTTCCTCTCTTGTTAATAACAATTCTTGATTATATTCATTTACGCGCAACTCCCCGGCTCTGCCCAAATCCATTTGTTCATAATTTGAAATTGTGTGAATCCCACGGGTCTGGGCAGTCAAAGGATCCTTGAAAACCAAAGCGGATGCTCCAAATGGAAGTTGGAGCAAAATAAACAAGAACAAAAATAGGGCTATGATCTTTTTTTCATGATGATCTCCTTTTTATGTATACACATTGTCAAACACAATTATATTGTAAAATACTGAAACCATATGAGATCTCCCCCTCTCCTATTTATTTCAATATTTTTATTAAATATTCCTATTTCGTAATTTCATTATACTTCACCCAACCATATATGTGAATTGGTATAAATCCTAATATATTGATATTCAATTTGTATAGTATTACAAAAATTTACATTCTATAAAAACACCGCAGGCGGAGTGATCCACCTGCGGCTTCTCTTTTATTATGCTGTTTTTTGCTTGTTTCAGACCAGCTCGATGATGCACATCTCCGCTGCGTCGCCGCGGCGCGGGCCGGTCTTAATGATGCGGCAGTAGCCGCCGTTGACATCCTTATATTTCGGGGCAATCTCGTCGAACAGCTTCTTAACCACGTCCTCCTTTGTGACATACGCAAGCGCCATGCGCTTGGCATGCAGGGAAGGCTCCTTGGCGAGCGTAATCATTTTCTCCGCCATGGAGCGGACCTCTTTGGCCCTCGTAACAGTGGTCTCGATTTTGCCGTTCTCCAAGAGATAGGTCACCATAGCCCGAAGCATCGCTTTGCGATGGTCCGTGGTCCTGCCAAGTTTCCTGGTACCGGGCATTCAAAATCACTCCTTTACCTCGTCGGTCTTACTCTTCGTCCTTGCGGAGGTCGAATCCGAGAGACTCCAGCTTTGCCACAACCTCGTCAAGCGATTTGCGGCCCAGGTTTCTCACCTTCATCATATCCTCTTCGGACTTGTTGATCAAATCCTCCACCGTGTTGATCCCCGCCCGTTTCAGGCAGTTAAAGGAACGCACAGACAAGTCAAGTTCCTCAATGGTCATCTCCAGAACCTTTTCTTTGCCGTTGTCATCCTTGACGACCATAATCTCCGCATCATAGGCCTCGTCGGAGAGATCTACGAAGAGATTGAGATGCTCGTTGAGGATCTTGGCTCCCAGGGATACCGCCTCCTTGGCGGAGATGGTCCCATTCGTCCATACCTCAAGGGTCAGCTTGTCATAATCGGTAATCTGGCCGACACGCGTATTCTCGACTGTGTAGTTCACTTTCAGCACAGGGGTATAGATAGAGTCCACAGCGATGACGCCGATAACCGGCTGCATCTGCTGCTTGTTTCTTTCCGCCGGAACGTAACCGCGGCCGCGGTCAACTGTGAGCTCCATGTTCAAATGGGCATCCTTATCCAGCGAAGCAATGTGAAGCTCGGGATTGAGAATTTCTACCTCGGAGTCTGTTTTGATGTTGCCCGCGGTAATCTCGCACTCGCCGCTGCCTTCAATGTAGACAGTCTTGGGGCCGTCTCCGTGAATCTTGAGAATCACATTCTTCAGATTCAGGACAATCTCGGTAACGTCCTCCTTCACACCGGGGAGCGTGGAGAATTCGTGCAGAACGTTGTCAATTTTAACGGAGGTAATGGCATATCCCGGCAGCGAGGAGAGCAGGACGCGGCGCAGGCTGTTGCCAAGCGTCGTGCCGTAGCCGCGCTCCAGGGGCTCGATTACATACTTGCCGTAAGAATCGTCCGCAGGAGTTTCGATGCACTCGATACGCGGCTTTTCTATTTCAATCATTTGCGAACTAACCCTCCTTCAAAATTTGCGCCATTGGGGGGCGCGCGCGTTGTTCAGCTTTCCAATCGAGGGTTTTTTTATCACTTGGAATAGAGCTCGACGATGAGGTGCTCCTCTATCGGCAGATCTATGTCCTCGCGGGCGGGGACAGCGGAGACCTTCGCTATCATGTTCGCGGCGTCATAATCCAGCCACTTCGGAGGCTGACGGAAGGCGTTGGC
>OHFG01001457.1_pt1 | contig 10544 bp, 9 predicted proteins | sample 1567411 | NCBI WGS metagenome assembly OHFG01 (sample SAMEA3879563, study PRJEB24766) | human gut metagenome | biome: human-associated habitat; feature: feces | place: USA | collected 1985/1987
CCGGCTAATGATTTCCGGCGCCAGCTGCTCTACGCCCTCAAACGCCGTACACATCATATCCGGCACCATTACCGCCTGCTCCAGTGTAACGCCGTCCGGAATCAGCGCTAGATTCATGTCCGCATCGCGGATGTAATATTCTTCGATAAACGAGCCGCCGCGGCCGGGAAAATCCACGCCGCCGTACATATTGTCCTGATGCTGCTTGCCAAGCCCGTCCTGCGCTTCAAGGCTCCGCCAAACCGGCATAACGGCACACACAATAACCTTATCACCAACTTTAAAATCGTGCACCTCGCTGCCAACTTTGGTAATTACGCCGCACATTTCGTGCCCCACTGCCTTGCCCAAAAGGTACGGCAGCGAAGCACAGCCGGTAGCGCACAAATGCGCATCACTCGTACAGGGCGACCAAATCAGCGGTTTAATAAACGCGCCGGTCGGGCACGGCTCCTTCGGAATCGGGCAATGGTCACTCACTGCCATAGTATTTTTGCCTGTAATAACAACGCCTTTGCGGTATTCCATAATTATTCCCCTCTTTTATACTTCTTTACAAAAACATTATAGCTCCGGCGGCACTGTTAAAGAAGTAACTCTTTGTTAAGCGGCAAGCAGTTTAAGGTTTGCACTGATATGGGTACAGCTGCGCGCCGTTATGTGGTACAATATAACAAACGAGCATAAGGAAGTGTTATAAATGGAATGTTATGTTTGCCCGCACCGCTGCGGTGTTGACCGCCCTGCCGATATGCACGCGGAAGGAATTTTCGGCTCGTGCCACTGCGGCATTAAGCCCATTGTTGCCCGCGCTGCCCTGCACTTTTGGGAAGAACCCTGCATCAGCGGCGAAAAAGGCAGCGGCACCGTGTTTTTCAGCGGCTGCAACCTGCACTGCGTATTTTGCCAGAACTACGAAATCAGCAGCATGAACAAAGGCAAGGAAATTACCGTGGAACGCCTGCGCGAAATTTATTTTGAACTTATCGCCCAGGGCGCAAACAACATTAACCTTGTTACGCCCACCCATTTTACCCACGCCGTGCTGGAAAGCCTTAAAGAACCGCTGCCCGTTCCTGTTGTGTACAACACCAGCGGCTTTGAAACGCTAGACACCCTGCGCAAGTTAAAGGGCAAAGTGCAAATCTGGCTGCCCGATTTAAAATACAGCGACGACCTTGCCGCCATAAAATACAGCAACGCACCCAGCTACTTCCGCATTGCCACGGACGCCATTAAAGAAATGTACAGGCAGGTTGGCCCCTACAAGCTTGACAATAACGGCATTATGCAGAGCGGCGTCATCATCCGTCATTTGTTAATGCCCGGAATGATTGAAAACACTAAAGGCGTTATCGACTGGGTTGCCAAAACCTTTAAGACCGGCGAAGTAATGTTCAGCTTAATGCACCAGTACATTCCCTGCGGGCGCGCCGCCGATTACCCCGAAATTAACCGCCGCGTAACGGAAGAAGAATATAAGGAAGTTGAGCAGTACCTGTTCGACAGCGGCATTGAGGACGGCTTTGTGCAGGAGGACGATTCTGCCTGCGAGGATTTCATCCCCAAATTTGACGGCACCGGCGTGTAAAATTTATTAGTACGCTTTATAAATATACTGAATCCCTGAAATTCCAACGAACTTCAGGGATTTTTGCTTTTTACACTGTTATTTTTTATCTTCGGCCTGCTGCCTGCGTTTTTCTTCTTCCTTCTGTTTAAAATAATCGCGCTCCTGGCACAATTCTTCGTATAAATCAAGCCCGCTCCAGGTACGGTTGTTTTCCGTAAGCATGGCTTTTAAATCAATGCGCCCCACGCCCACGCGCTGCAAAGCCGTTAAAAACTTTTGCAGCTTGTCCGCGCCAAAGCCGTGCAGCAAAAGCATTTCTTCCGCCATCGGCGCGTTATCGGCTTTCGCTTCCTTCAGCGGCACATCTTCCATGCCTAATAATGCGCCCAACGGCTGGTGGTAATCCTCCTGCCCTACGCTTTTAAAGCGGATGTTCATCATCATGCAGACCATTTTTGTCATTTCGGCTTTTTTGCCTGTAAAATTATAAAGCAATGCGCAGCTTACCATAGTGTTCTCCTTTTATTTTCAATAATTAACTTCATTATAACTTAAAAATGCTTACAACGCAAAATACCGGTCGCCGTTAAGCAGCCGGTATTTATTAGTTTTGCTGTTTTAATTTGCCTGTGCGCTGCCGTAAATTACAGCACGTTAAAGCAAATCAGCTTATTTTTTTACAAGCACGGTGCGTATGTGCAGCTCGCGCAGCTGTTTTTCTTCTACGTCGTTCGGAGCCTGGCACATCAAATCGCTTGCGCTCTGGGTTTTCGGGAAAGCAATTACGTCGCGGATGGAATCGCGTTTTGCCATAATCATTACCAAACGGTCGAGGCCGAAAGCAAGTCCTCCGTGCGGGGGAGCACCGTATTCAAACGCGCCCATCATAAAGCCGAATTTTTCCTGTGCTTGTTCCTCGCTCAGGCCGATAGCATGGAATACTGCGTCCTGCACGTCGCGTCTGTGGATACGGATGGAACCGCCGCCGATTTCGGTGCCGTTAAGTACCATGTCGTAAGCTTTGGCATATACTTTGCCGGGGTCGGTGGCAAGCAGAGGAATATCTTCTTCACGCGGAGAGGTGAACGGATGGTGCATTGCAACATAGCGTTTTTCTTCTTCGCTGTATTCAAACATCGGGAAGTCAACAACCCAGGTGAAGGCCAGTTTGTTTTCGTCGATAAGGCCGCGGCGTTTTGCCATTTCGATACGCAGTGCGCCGAGAGCGGCTGCAACAACGGAAGGCTTGTCGGCAACAAAGAGCAGCAGGTCGCCCGGTTCTGCTTCAGCGGTTTTAAGAATGTTTGCAAGGTATTCTTCGCTGAAGAATTTGGCAATCGGGGATTTTACGCTGCCGTCCGGCTGAATCTGCATCCAGGCAAGGCCTTTGGCGCCGTAAATGGCAACAAAATTAACCAGGCCGTCCAGTTCGCGGCGCGGAATACCGGCATCGCCCTTAACGTTAATGGCTTTAACAATGCCGCCTTTATCAATAATATCGTTAAATACTTTAAATTCGCTGCCTTTAACGGCTTCGGTCATATTGATAAGCTCCATGCCGAAACGCAGGTCAGGCTTATCACTGCCGTATTTATCCATAGCTTCGTCCCAGGTCATGCGCTGGAATTTTTCCGGCAGGTCAACACCAAGCGCGCCTTTGAATACGTGACGGATTAAACCTTCGGTCATATCCATAATATCGTCGGCATCAACAAAGCTCATTTCAATATCAAGCTGGGTAAATTCAGGCTGGCGGTCAGCACGCAGGTCTTCATCGCGGAAGCAGCGTACAATCTGGAAATAGCGTTCCATACCGGCTACCATCAAAAGCTGTTTGAAAATCTGCGGGGACTGCGGCAGAGCATAGAACTTGCCGGGGTTTACGCGGCTCGGTACGAGGTAATCGCGTGCGCCTTCCGGAGTGCTCTTGGTCAGCATCGGAGTTTCAATTTCGCAGAAATCATGATTGTCCATATAATCGCGCATCAGTTTGGTAACTTTGTGGCGCAGCATTAAATTGCGCTGCATTTCCGGGCGGCGCAGGTCAAGGTAACGGTATTTAAGGCGCAGGTTTTCGTCAACGTCAATGCCGTCCTGAATGTAGAACGGAGGAGTTTTGGCGCTGTTTAAAACTTCCAGCTCTTTGGCTACAACTTCAACTTCGCCGGTAGCAAGGTTGGGGTTGATGGTTTCTTCGCTGCGCAGGCGCACAACACCGTGCACTTTAATAACATATTCGCTGCGGATAGCTTCTGCCTTGGCAAAATCTTCACCGGCGTGGTCGGGGTCAACCACTACCTGCACAATGCCGCTGCGGTCGCGCAGGTCAATAAAAATCAGTCCGCCGTGGTCGCGTCTTTTGGCAACCCAGCCGCAAAGCACAACTTCTTTTTCGTTGTCGGCTTTGGCAAGCGTGCCGCAATAATGATTGCGTTTCAAATTACTCATACTTTTGCACCTCTGTTTGTAAAATTGTTACTATTTCATCAACAGGAATTTCTGTTTGTGTACTGTTTGCCATATCCTTTAAAGTTACGGCACCGCGTTCCAGCTCGCCGTCGCCAAAAATAACGGCAAATTTGGCGTTCAGGCGCCCGGCCTGCTTCATCTGCGCTTTCATGCTGCGCGCCATAAAGTCAAACTCGGTTTTAAGCCCCGCCTGCCTTAAAGCGATAGCGGTTTTAAAGGCCAGTTCTGGCTTTTTAGCGCCAGAAGGATGCGTTCCATGCCCATGGCAAAGCCGATGCCGGAAACATCCTGGCCGCCGATTTCCTTAACAAGGCCGTCATAGCGTCCGCCGCCGCATACAGCGCTCTGCGCGCCAAGCGGCACATACTGAATTTCAAACGCGGTTTTGGTGTAATAATCAAGCCCGCGCACCAGTGTGTTATCTACTTCAAAATCAATGCCTGCGGCAGTTAAAAGTTTTTTTACGCCTTCAAAATGCTCGCGACATTCTTCGCACAGGCAGTCACCAAGGCTCGGCGCACCGGCTGCAAGTTCATGGTCATGCGGCACTTTGCAGTCCAAAAGGCGCAGCGGGTTGCGCTCAAAGCGCGATTTGCAGTCGTCGCACAATTCTTCCAGATGCGGGCGGAAATAATCCTGCAATTTGGCTCTGTGCTGCGGGCGGCATTTGGGGCAGCCCACGGAATTGATTTTCAAGTGCAAATCCTTTAAGCCCAGTTCCTTTAAAATGGTAACGGCAAGTAAAATTGCCTCGGCGTCAATCGCCGGTGTATCCACGCCCAGCGCTTCAATGCCAAACTGATGGAACTGGCGGTAACGCCCTGCCTGCGGACGGTCGTAGCGGAACATCGGCCCGATATAATACAGCTTTGTCGGCGCAGGCTCTGCATAAAGCTTGTGTTCGCAGAAAGCGCGCACGGCAGACGCCGTATTTTCCGGGCGCAGTGTAATGCTGCGGTTGCCGCGGTCGGTAAAAGTATACATTTCTTTTTCAACAACATCGGTGGTATCGCCAATGCCGCGTTTAAACAGCTCGGTATGCTCAAATACCGGCGTTCTTATTTCTTTATAGCCATATTGCGCGCAAATACGGCGCATAACGGCTTCTACATACCGCCAGTTTTCAATTTCCTGCGGCAGTATATCTTTTGTGCCTCTTGGCGCAGTAGTAAGCAAGCTGATTCCTCCTCACTGCCTTCTATGGCTTACTCTGTCCATAAATTTACATACTTATTAATTGTACCACAACAATGGCAGTATATTCAACATTTTAAGCAAAACTTTACAACCAAACAAAGAAAACACAGCTATAAACTGTGTTTCAAAACATATAGCAAGCAAAATTTTTATACTGATATTTAAGCAAAACCTTTTATTTTTTGTTGAAGGAAATCTGTAAGCTTATTTAATTCTTCTGTTTTATCCTTCCAACAATCTTTGATTTTACCCGTATAACCTTCAGCTGCCATAATTAAAAGATAGGCCAATTCTTCAGGAACATTTTCTGCCGCCCAATATGCAGCAATATCTTTTGGACAAATTTTTTGGCTGCTCAAACTATACCACATTCTGGCAAGCGTAAGCAATACATTTCTTTCATCACCGTTAATAGTTTTCATTAAAGCAGGCAAAGAATGCAAAATTGCTTTATTAATTTTTTCAAATCCTATTTCCGGCAGCAAATTTTCTGCCGGAACGCCATATAAAACAATACTGCTACTCCGAGCCTGAAATAAAAGTAAAATTATATCCGGTTCAACATAACGCTGCGGAATTTTTCCGGATTCTATATCGGCTCTTAACCATTCCCCGTACATATATTCGCATTCGGGAATTTTTTCAGTTAATGTCAATATATGTTCACTTACTATGGTAACTTCTAATGGACGATTATTTTTATCTCCTATTTCCCCGGATAATTCAAGCAGCCTTTTTGTAAGCGTTAAACGATGTGCTTCGCTTAAATACTCCTTAATAACAACCAAAATATCCAAATCACTTTCGTGTTTAAGCCCGCCCAATACAGCAGAGCCATATAAATATACGCCAATTAATTGTTTTTGAAGTATTTTCTGCAACAACGCCGTTACTGCGCTCACCTGTACGGGCAGTAATTTTTTTGTTACTTCATAACTATTCATCATACTATCATTTCATTGTTTTTCCATTAACTGTTCGTCAGTACTGTGCCACAGCTCTTTATACAAAACGCGGTACACAGCGGCAACAGGCACGGCAAACAGCATACCCAAAATGCCGTACAGCTTGGCGCCGATTAAAAGGCTTAAAATTAAAATTACCGGATGCAAGTCAATCTTTCTGCCGATAATGCGCGGCATTAAAACATTGGCATCAAACTGGTAGAACACCAGATAAAACAGCGCCACATAAAAGGCCGACTGCGGGCTTTGCGAATACGCTATAAACACCGCAGGCACGGCGCCGATAAGCGGCCCAACAACCGGCACCATTTCCGCAAGAATGGCAAGCAGGCCAAAAACAAGCGGATAATGAATGCCCAAAATCGTTGTACCGACGGCTATGCAAAAGCCTGCAATAAGGCTTAAACGTGCCAGCCCCTGAATGTAGCAGCTTAAGGTTATGCCTATTTCATCAATAATATGCGCTACACGCGGCTGCGCCTCGTAGCTGAAAAAGTTAATCAGCATTGCGCGCAGGTCGCGCCAGTCTTTTAAAAAGTAAAATGCCAGGAAAGGCACAACAATCAGGCCGACAAGATTGGCAATAATGTCAAGCGTCGATTTTAACAGGTTGCGCAAAACCGCTGCCACAAAGCCCATCAGCCAGCTTGTAATATAATCGAAAAGGCTTTCTATATTATGCGGCAGGCGCGGGTAATTGGCAGGGTCTTCCAAAAGCCAGTCAAAAGTTGCGGCATCCATTTTGGTGGTATAGTCAGGTATTTTGCCTACAAGGGCGTTAATCTGCCCGAACAGCGGCAAAATAATAAAGGTTACGGCGCAGAACACAATAACCCCAAAGGCCACAAACGCCATTAAAATTGTTACCACGCGCGAAAGATGGATTGTGCCGCGCCCAAGCGTAATTTTGCCGAACAGTTTGGTAACGGGGTGCAGCAAAAATGCCAGCCCCACCGCCAAAAGTATCGGCAGCAGAAAGTTGCCCAACAGGTAAAATATAAACGATATAAATGCCGCCACAGCCACTTTAAAAGCGGTGCTGTTGCGTAATGTGCTGAAATCTTTAATCATCTGTTACTGCAGAAACGGATTTCTGCGTCTCTCCCATCCTACCGTAGTAGCAGGCCCGTGGCCCGGCAAAAGTTTAACATCGTCGTCAAGCGGAAGAATTTTTTCTTTAATGGACTGTAAAAGCTGTTTGTATGAACCGCCGGGTAAATCCGTTCTGCCGATTGATTCGGCAAAAACAGTATCGCCGCAGAACACAACGCCGTCGGTTAAAAGGCATACGCCGCCGGGAGTATGCCCCGGTGTTGCCAGCACTTTAAACTTAATGCCAGCTGCTTCCACTTCGTCGCCATCGGCATAAAACTTATCGGCTGCTTTTTTAAGCGCTCCCCCGCCGATATAAGCGGCAAGGCTGCCCACAGGGTCTGTCAGCATCGGCGCATCTTCCTTACTGATATACACCGGCGCGCCGGTTTTTTCCGCAACTTCTGCCAGCGCCATAATATGGTCGCCGTGGCCGTGCGTTAAAAATATGGCGTCAACGGTAAGGTTTTCTTTCTGCACGGCTTCCATAATGCGGCCTGCATCTCCGCCCGGGTCGATAATAACGCCGTGGTGCGTTTCTTCGTTAACTACAATGTAACAGTTGGTGGCAATATAGCCAACCTCCATTGCGATAATTTTCATCTAAATCCTCCTGTAAAGCGGTTTATTAAAGGTGGTGCACGCTTGAAGAAACCTGGCGTTCAACACTGTAAACGCCCTTCATGCGTTTTATTTTATTCATAATGTTATCAAGCTGCTCCAGATTGCTGATATCCAGCCCCATGGTGATATAAGCGTTTTTGTGCTTGTCGGTGCGGCAGTTAAGCGCGTTAATGTTCAGCTTGGCTTCGCTTGTAACCTGCATAATGTCTGCCATCATGCCGGGCCTGTCGGAAGCATTGATAACAATGTTAACTTTATAAACAGCGTCGGTAGTAATATCCCACGATACCTCAATCAAACGGCGCTGCTCGTCCGGATTGTTGCTTAAAACATTGGGGCAGTCCGTACGGTGTACGGAAATGCCGCTGCCGCGCGTAATATAGCCTATTACCGGGTCGCCCGGAATCGGGTTGCAGCAGCGCGCCAGCTTAACCATAATGCCTTCCTCGCCTTTAACGAGAATGCCGTGGCTGGCCTTGGCCTTGCTGCGGCGCGGTTTAAGCTCTGCCAAAAGCTGCGAAAGGTCTTTGTTAACTGTAAGCTTCTGCTCTTTTTTATAAAGCTCAACCAGCTTGCTCATAACGCCGTTAAGCGTTACGCCGCCGTAGCCCACGCTGGCATACAGCGCTTCCTCGCTGTCCAGGCGGAACGAGGCTGCCACGGTTTTAAGCTTATCGGCCTTAAGCAGCACTTTAATATCATAACCCAGGCGCTTGGTTTCTTTTTCAAGCATCTCGCGCCCTTTGGCGATATTTTCTTCGCGGCGCTCTTTTTTGAACCACGAACGGATTTTATTGCGCGTATCGGAAGACCCGACAATGTTCATCCAGTCGCGGCTCGGGCCGGTGGCCTGCTTGGAAGTAATAACTTCGACGATATCGCCGTTGCTTAATTTGTAATCGAGCGGCACAATGCGTCCGTTAACCTTCGCACCAACGCAGCGGTTGCCTACGTCCGTATGAATACGGTAAGCAAAGTCAATCGGCACACTGCCGACAGGCAGGTCAATAACATCGCCGCGCGGCGTAAACACGAATACTTCGTCGGCAAAAACATCCATTTTTACCGTGTTTACAAAGTCGCGCGAATCGCTCATATCCTTGTGCCATTCCAAAAGCTGGCGCAGCCAGGAAAGTTTGGCTTCAAAGTCCTTATCTCCGCCGGACGGCATATTGCTCTTGCCGCCGCTTTCTTTATAACGCCAGTGCGCCGCAATACCAAACTCAGAAATGCGGTGCATTTCAAAAGTACGGATTTGTATTTCCAGTGGCTGCCCGTTATGGTACAGCACGGTGGTATGCAGCGACTGGTACATATTGGATTTCGGCACGGCAATGTAGTCCTTTACGCGCCCCGGAATCGGGCGCCACAGGCTGTGCACAACGCCCAGCGTGCCATAGCAGTCCGCAACGGTATCAACCAGCACGCGGATGGCAAGCAAATCGTAAATTTCGCTGAGCTCTTTATGGTCACGCTGCATTTTTTTGTAAATGCTGTAAAAATTCTTCGGGCGGCCCTGAATTTCACACTTAATGTGCTGCTCGTCCAAATGCTCTTTAATTTCCGCCATTGCCTCGTGAATCATGGCTTCCCTTTCGCGGCGCTTTACTTTAACCTGTTCCACAAGGTCGTAGTAAATTTCCGGCTCCATATAACGGAAGGCCAAATCCTCAAGCTCCCACTTAATGGTGTAAATGCCGAGGCGGTGTGCAAGCGGCGCGTAAACTTCCATTGTTTCGCGCGAGATGGACTGCTGCTTATGCACCGGCATATACTTCATGGTACGCATGTTGTGCAGGCGGTCTGCCAGCTTAATCATAATAACGCGTATGTCCTTGGCCATCGCCAGAAACATTTTGCGGTAGTTTTCAATCTGCTGGTCCTCTTTGCTGATGTATTCGATTTTGCCGAGCTTGGTAACGCCGTCAACAAGGTCTGCCACCTTCACGCCGAACATTTCCTTTAACTGGTCAAGCGTGGTTTCGGTATCTTCAACAACGTCATGCAAAAAAGCTGCGGCAAGCGTGGTTTCGTCCATTTGCAGCTCTGCCAGTATCGTGGCCACGCCCAGCGGATGAATAATATACGGCTCGCCCGATTTACGGCGCTGATTGGCATGGGCTTTGGCAGCTACGTCATAGGCCTTATGTACAAATGCCACCTGGTTATCATTAAGATATTTTTTTATCATTTCGAAGAATTCTTCGACGCTAATTACATGTGTTTCCGGCATATAACCACATCCTTACCCAATCAATTTCCGTGCCCGCCCGCTATTACCTGCGGAGAGGCAAGCATATTGGCACGGTACTGCCTGTAAATCCTACGGCCGGTTTCTTCAGCCTGCCTGAAGGCAGGAGAATTTTCCAGATTATTTTTTCTGACGGCGGCCATGCTCACCTTGCCGCCGCTGCGGTTGATGAAATTCAGTTCTTCAAACACCGTTAAATAAATTTCTTCCATGCCGCATTCGGCAATAAGCACGGCTTCATCAGCAATTACTTCTTTTTTCAGGCGGCAGGCCATTTTTTTATAGGCTTCCGCCAGATGCAGACGGTTGGGGCAGCGCCTGAACAGCGCTTCAACCGCATTATCGTAATCAACATTATTATACAACAGAAATA
>OHFG01001466.1_pt1 | contig 10470 bp, 9 predicted proteins | sample 1567411 | NCBI WGS metagenome assembly OHFG01 (sample SAMEA3879563, study PRJEB24766) | human gut metagenome | biome: human-associated habitat; feature: feces | place: USA | collected 1985/1987
TTCCGGCGACTTGTATAGTTTATTACACTTTCAAAGGTTTGTCAAGTGCTTTTTTTACCTTTTTTTGAAAAGTTTTTTAAGTTAAGCATTTGTTAAACTTATGTAACAAACTGTATTTAGTATATTAGCAGATTTTACGATAAAATGCAATACCCCTGCGTAAATTTTTTTCGCAGGGGTATGAAAAATTTATTCAGTTTCGAACTTAAAGTTTGTTATATGCGGCCTGTTATCCTCGCCCTGCTGCGCTTCGGCAGACAGAATGGCCTGCAATATAATGGCACATTCCAGGCGCTTTTTCTGCAGTTTACAGCCGTATTCATACGGAATGGAAATATCGCCGTTAATAAGGTCGGCATTGGCATGGCAGCCGCCGCTGCAGAAGAACCTTGCCCAACACTCGCGGCAGGCATGTTTCGTCATTACGTGGGTATGGCGGAATTTCTGCACCAAATCCGGTTTTACAACGCCTGTATCAAGCGTGCCTAGTTTATACTGCTCACGCCCTACAAACTGGTGGCAGGGGTAAATATCGCCTTCCGGAGTAATGGCAAAATATTCATGCCCGGCACCACAGCCAGCCAGCCTTTTGGCAACGCAGGGCCCGTTATCAAGCGCAACATTAAAATGGAAAAAGTCAAACGGGTCGCCTTCATGGCGTTTTTGCAGGTAGGCACGCGCCAGTTTATCGTATTCTTCGTACAATACCGGCAAATCTTCTTCGGTAAGTACATACGGCTCATCAGTGCCGACAACCGGTTCTACGGAAATTTCCTTGCCGATTTTGGTCATATCAAGGGTATCTTCGCAAAAATGCGGATTGTAATGGGTATAAGTTCCGCGCAGATAATAGTTTTTGCCGTGACGGCTTTCGATAACTTTTTTAAAGCCGCGCACAGCCGCATCATAGCTGCCCGTATGGTTCGGGAACGGACGCATCCTGTCGTGCGTTTCCTTTTTGCCGTCAAGGCTTAATACCAGCATTACACGGTTATCATTCAAAAATTTAATGTTTTCATCGTTCAGCAAAGTGCCGTTGGTTGTAAGCGTCAGCTTGATGTTTTTGCCGGTTTCCTGTTCACGGCGGCGCACGTAATTAATAACGTGCTCCACAACCGGCCAGTTCATCAGCGGCTCGCCGCCGAACAAATCAAGTTCCAGATTATGGCGCTTTTTGCTGCCTGTAATGGCAAATTCAACTGCTTTTTCGGCAACCTCTTTGCTCATCAGAGCGCGGCAACCGCCAAAATCGCCGGTACCGGCAAAACAGTAGCCGCAGCGCAGGTTGCAGTCGTGCGCAATATGCAGACATAACGATTTTAAAACCGGTGTTTCGCTGAAAGTAGGCGGCACTTCAAATTCGGGAGAAAAAAGAAGTCCTTCATTTTTCAGTTCCGTCAGTTCTTCAACGGCTTCACGCAGTTCCGCTTCGTCATAGCGGTCTTTCATTGCGTTGATGGCTTCTTCACCGTTTTCTCCGTTAAAAACATCCAGCAAATCGTAAATCAGGTCATCAACCAAATGCACCGCACCGCTGTTAACGTCAAGCACAGCCTTGTAATCGTCAAGGCGCATTTTATGTATCAGCATCAAATTCCACCTTTCAAAGCATAAAACAGCCCCCTGACATGCAGGGAGCTGTAACAGATCTGCTAATTTTTATCCGAACGGATTATTTATGTTCACAAACCTGATTGCCTACAGTGCAGGAAGTTTTGCATGCAGACTGGCAGGAAGCCGGGCATTCGCCGCAGCCGCCGGTTCTTAAAGTTTTGTTGAGCATTGCTTTATTTACGGTAGTGATATGTTTTTTCATCGTTCATTCCTCCAAAATCATTATTTATAATATTGTACCGTGTTTTAACTAAATCCGCAAGCCTTATCAGTAAAAAAACAGGCTGCCGAAAACCACGCTTTTTAAATACCCCAATAAATAGGAGCGTTCCAGTTTGCTTTCAAACTCGCTTTCCGTCATGTCGCCCTTGATAATTACGCGCCCGATTTCCATCGGATGGTTTTCCACCCAGTTTTTATCAACGGCGCCGTTTTTGCCAGTAACGGCATAATTGTAACCGTACTTCTGCGCTGCAGCAATTACTTTTTCGTCATATTTGCCGTTGGGATACGAAAGCAGATGCACATAATACATATCAAATTCCTTTTTTAAAAAGAATTTGGAACTTGAAAGCTCCCACGCAAAATATTTGGGGTCAATATCAGTTAAAATGTTGTGGTTGATTGTATGGGAAGCCAAATCGTTGCCTGCGCGAATCAGCTCCGTAATTTCGTCATGCCCCATGTAATTGGGCTTGCCTATTTTAGACTGCACTATAAAAAACGAAGCATTGGCATTATATTTTTTCAGCAGCGGAAAAACATTGGTGTAATTATCCATATAGCCGTCGTCAAAAGTAAGCACAACCGCTTTGCCCATGTCTTTTCCGTTTTTAAAGCCGTCTATCATCTGCTCCATGGAAAGCATACTGTAACCGTTATTATGAAGATACTGCAGCTGTTTTTCAAAAACTTCGGTTTTTATTATTACTTCGGCAGGCCATTCATCGCTGCCGCCAACAGAATGATATTCCAAAACCGGCACTGCATTTTTGCGGTATTCGCTGTAACCGTCATAAAAAGGCTTTGCAGCCGCTGCCGCAGCAATAACCAGCACTAGCAGAAATATTTTAATCCACTTGCTCTTTGTTTTTATCATTAATTTCCAGCCCCAGTTCTTTTGCAATTTGCTGTAATTTTTTCAGCCTGTGGTTAAGGCCGGATTTACTTATTTTGCCGTTAGCGGCTTTGGCAAGTTCCGCAAGCGAAGCATCCGGGTTTTCAAGGCGCAGTTCTGCCGTTTCGCGCAGTGCGGCAGGCAGCTTGCCAAAATGCCCCTTCTTTTCCAGATAACGGATACTTTCAAGCTGTTCAACCGCAGCCTGCACAACTTTATTCAAATTGGCCGTTTCGCAGTTTACAACGCGGTTAACATTATTGCGCATTTCTTTAACAATACGCACATTTTCAAACTCCATCAGCGCATTATGCGCGCCGATAACCGAAAGAAAGTCAATAATGCTGTTGCCTTCTTTCATGTAAACAATAAAATCATTTTTACGGTCGGTAATTTTTGCCGGCAGCGAAAAACCGTGCATTACCTTTACAATGCTTTTGGCCAGTTCTTCGTTTTCCGTTACCACTTCCAAATGATAATCGCTTGAAGGCTTGCTTACGGAACCGCCCGCCAGAAACCCCGCGCAGGAATGACCTGCGGCAGCAGGATTTGGCAAGCAGTTTGTGCCTTTCCGCAACGTCGCTGTAAGGCAAAAGCTGTAATTCATGCAGCGCTTTGCCTGCTTCTTTGGAAGGAATAACCCTGACCTGATAGCGGTTGTTCTTTTTTAAACGGCGCGAGCGCGTAATGACAACCTCCGTCTGCACATTGTAATTGCTTTTTAACATTTGCAGCATACGGCGTGCAAGGGCAGCATTTTCGGTAGAAAAATGGATGCCCATATTGCGCCCCTGCAAAATAACGGCGCCGCTTACACGCAAAAGCCCCAAAAGTTCCGCTCTTTCGCAGCATTTTTTAGAAACTTCAAGACGTGACAATTCGTTTTTTACTTCGTTGGAAAATGACATTGCCTTACCCTTTTACACCGATTTATTTTTTAATTTGCGCATGCTCTGGCGCATGAAGAAGTAATCGAAAAAGCGGAAGCCCTTGCCGAACAACCGCAGGCGGTAAATAAGCGAAATAACTGCCTGAGCAAGCTTCTGCGGGTTATGCCTTACCAAATCCTTATTGCTGATAAGGCTCTTGGGCACAACCTTAATGCCGAGGCGTTCAATTTTTTTAATATCCGGCGTAACCGGAATGGAGCCTTTTAGCTGATACTGCGCAAGCTGCGTTTCCGTAACGTTCTGGTCGTTAACGATAACGTAATCCAAAAACTGCGCGCCTGCATGGGTAATAAGCGCCTGCACATGCTCAAAAGCACCGTAGCCGTCTGTTTCACCAGGCTGCGTCATTACATTGCAGACATAAATTTTTACAGCGTCCGACCGCAGCACGGCTTCACGGATTCCTTCCACCATGAGGTTCGGTATTACGCTTGTATAAAGGCTGCCCGGCCCCAGAATCAGCACATCTGCCTTCATAATGGCATCAACGGCGCTGCTTGTGGCCTGCACGTTTGAAGGTTCAATGCCAACGCGGCGTATACGTTTATGTGCTTTTGGTATTTCCGATTCGCCCTCTATTAACGTGCCGTCCGTCATTTCCGCTTTCAGGCGGATATCGCTCAGCGTAGAAGGAATTACCTTGCCGCGCACATTTAAAATCTGGCTTGTTGCTGCAAGGCCTGCTTCCATGCTGCCTTCGGCTTCTGCCATGGCGGCAATAAAAAGGTTGCCGAAGTTGTGCCCTGCAAGAGGCGAACCGTCGTTAAAACGGAACTGCATAATGCGTTCCATCAAAGGCTCACGGTCTGCCAGCGCTACAAGGCAGTTGCGCAAATCGCCGGGCGGAATAATGCCCATTTCCTTGCGCAGACGCCCGGACGAACCGCCGTCATCTGCCACGGTAACAACGGCATTGCAGTTGCTTGTTATATATTTCATGCCGCGCAAAAGAGTGGAAAGCCCCGTTCCGCCGCCGATAACGGTAATGGCAGGGCCGCGTCCAAGTTTCCTCTGCGTAAAGATTTTTTCCATTAAAGATGAATTGTTATCCGGCAGAACTGCTTCCACAACGGAACGGATAACGCGCCTTGTTGCATATATCATAACAAAGCCGCCGATGCACAGGAATAAAAAGCCTCCCAGCATGGAAACCGTATTGGAATATTTGCCGGTTGTAAGATAGGCCATGCGGAACATTAATTCTTCAACATAGCCCATGAACTGATAATTAAAAAATAATGCCAGCCCAAGCGCACAGCATAAAACGCCCACTGTAAACAGCAGCAGCCAGCGTTTTAAATTCATGCCCGGGCACAGCCAGCTAATCCAGCCCATAATAGCCTCCTTCAGCGGTTTTTAAGCCTTAAATCGCGGTGGCTTAACAGAACTTTATAGCCCTGCCTGCGCAGGAACGCCGCCAACTTATTGGCAATATAAACAGAACGGTGCTGTCCGCCGGTGCAGCCAACGCTGATTACAAGCTGGCTTTTGCCTTCCGCCACGTACTGCGGCAAAAGCATTTCCAGCAAATCTTCTTCTTTTGCCAAAAACTGCTGCGTCTGCGGATAATGCTCTATAAACTGCGCAACCGGTTCATCATTGCCGGTTAACATCCGCAGGTCGTCTTCATAAAAAGGGTTCGGCAAAAAGCGCACATCCAGCACCATATCGCTGTCAAGCGGCAGGCCATGCTTAAACCCGAAAGACTGCACCGTTACCGACATGGGTTCGCCCGTTCCGCTTACGGAAAACAGCTCGCGGATTTTGTTTTTCAAAGCGTCGGCGCGCATATCGGTAGTGTCGATAATATACGTTGCGCGGTCTTTGATTTTTTGCAGGCTGCTGCGCTCGTAAGAAATACTTTCGCTTAACGTTCTGCCCTGCCCCAAAGGATGGCGGCGTCTGGTTTCCTTATACCTTCTTATCAGCACCGCATCGGAAGCGTCCAGAAACAGCACTTCATACGAATAGCCGTTTAAACGCAGTTCGTCCAAAACTTCTGCCAGTTTGTCAAAAAAGCGTCCGCCGCGTATGTCAACAACTATTGCCGTGTTGCGCGGCGCGGATGCCTGCCTTGACAGTTCCGCAAATTTGGTAATCAGCGCCGGCGGCATATTGTCAACGCAAAAATAGTTCATATCCTCAAGCGTGCGGATAGCCTGCGTTTTGCCCGCGCCCGACATACCGGTTATTATTAAAAATTTAGATTCCTCCATTATCATCACCGCCAAAACTTGCTGTGTATCATTTTTATTATACCATACACCTGCAACAAAAAATAAAAATAAAAGGCGCCCTGTAACAAGAGCGCCGGAAATGGAGGCTGATTAAAAAGCGCAAGGGTCAGAAAAATCAACTTTACTGCCGCCTGCAATTTTCTCAAATACTTCCGTCATGGATTTTTCAAGCATGCCGAGCATTTCTTCAATCTGCTCAGCCGTGCTTGCCAGAGGCGGCATAAAAATAATTACATCGCCGATATTGCGGACAATCAAACCATATTTGCGTGCATTCTGGCAAATGCCGCCGGCAATTAAAAGTGCCGGGTCAAACGGAACTTTGTTTTCCTTATCGCGCATAAGTTCAATGCCCGCCAGCATGCCGCACTGCCTTGCGTTGCCAACATACGGCATTTTTCCGAATTTTTCCATATATTTTTCAATAACTGCCATTTTGGGAGGCAAACCTGCAATAACTTTATCTTTGGCAAAAATTTCTAGCCCTGCCAGGCCTGCCGCACACGCCAGCGGGTTGCCGGTATAGGAATGCCCGTGATAAAAAGTTTTGTATTCTTCCGGCTCGCCCAAAAAGGCATTGTAAATTTCATCAGTAACCATGGTTGCGCCAAGCGGCAGGTAACCGCCGGTAATGCCTTTGGACATACACATTAAATCAGGCAGCACGCCTTCATGTTCGCAGGCAAACATTTTTCCGGTGCGCCCAAAGCCGGTGGCAACTTCATCAACAATTAACAGTACGCCGTATTTTTTTGTTAGCTCGCGCACGCCCTTAATATAACCCTTCGGCTGCATGAGCATGCCTGCGGCGGCCTGCACCAAAGGTTCAATAATCATGGCAGCAACGTGGCTGGCATTTTCTTTTAAATAGTCTTCAAGCTCGTCAAGCAGATATTTTAAAAATTCTTCTTCAGTTTTAAGGCCCAGTTTGCTGTGATAAAAAGACGGGCAGGTCATTTTTTTAGTGGCAAACAAAAGCGGTTTGTAAACTTTATGGAACACGTCGATATTACCGACGCTTACGGCGCCTACCGTATCGCCGTGGTAAGAATCTCCGAGATTGATAAACTGCTGTTTTTCGGGCCTGCCTTTAAACTGCCAGTATTGAAAAGCAATTTTAACGGCAGCTTCAACCGCGGTAGAACCGTCATCCGAATAAAAAACTTTATTTAATCCTTCCGGCGTAATTTCCACCAGTTTTTCCGCAAATTCTGCCGAAGGCTGGTTAATAAGCCCCAGCAAAGTAGAATGGGAAATTTTATCAATCTGCGCTTTAATGGCGTCATCAATTTCCCTGCGGCGGTGCCCGTGAATATTTACCCACAGGCTGGAAATACCGTCATAATAACTGCGGCCTTCGGTATCGTACAGTTTTACGCCATCACCGCGTTCAATAACAAGCTGCGGGTTTTCAACCCAGCCTTTCATTTGCGTAAAAGGATGCCAGATATATTTTTTATCGAGTTCTTCCCATTTATTCATTTTCGCCATCTCCCAAAAGTTTATAAATGCGCTGTAAATCTATGTTCTCCGCGGCAATTTTACCCGCTTCAAGCATATCTGGGCCGGTTAAAAGTTCTTTATTTAAAACCGGCAGCCTGCCCAAAACAGGCAGCCCGGTTAATTTTTCGTAATAATAAAGGTTGCTGCGCTCCAAAACACCGGCATTTTCCTCATTCCAGCCGTTAACAATAAAGCCCAGTACCTTCAAGCCTTCGTGCTGTGCGTAATAAGCGCTTAAAACAGCGTGGTTAACATTGCCCAAAAGCGGTTTAACAACAATTTCGGAATACCTTGTTATTAATTTTGGCCAGCAGGCCGGGCCTATTGCAAGCATTGCCGCTTCGCTCGGCATTTTTTTCAGCATTGTTTCCAGTTCGTTAAGTTCGGTGCATTTAATTGGCGGTATTCTGCATTTGGGCTATCTGCCTTCGGCTGCCGTTGTAGTGCTTTTGGTAATGGGTTTTGTGTTTTTCGGCGGCATTAACAGCAGCGGCATGGCCGGATTATTTAAAGTTGGCCTGATTTTCGCTACTATTTTTGTCGGCGGTTATCTGGCTTTTACGGATATGGGAGGCTTAAGTGGTATGCACGAGGCTTTTCCGGAGCTGCCGTGGTTCAGTATGTTTGGCATTGGCGCCGACCATGCGTTGTTTAATTTATTTTCCATGATAGTCGGTGTTGTTTCTACCCAAAGCTATGTGCAGTCTTTATTTTCTGCCAAAAACAGCAGGGTAGCGGCTTTGGGGTGCCTGCTTGCCGCATGCATAGCAATTCCGGTGGGACTGCCTTCCGTTATTATCGGCATGTTTATAAAACTGCATCATCCGGAGCTGAACAGTATTGATACCTTGCCGTTCTTTTTATGCAATTATCTGCCGGAATGGCTTGGCGGAGCAGGTTTAGCAGCATTGGTGCTGTCCTGCGTCGGTTCTATTGCCGGTTTGTCGCTTGGTGTAGGAACGCTGTTCAGCCGCGATATTTTTGGTGCGGTTTTAAAAGTTCACGACAGCAAAAATCTGCTGTGGATTAATAAACTTACGGTTCTTACAGTTACGCTTGCCGCACTTGTTTTTATTCATTCGCATCTCGATTCTTCCGTTCTGCAATGGAATTATCTTTCAATGGCTTTGCGCGGCGCAGGCGTTTTCCTGCCTATGACTGCCGTTATATTCTTTAAAGGTATGGTTGGCAAAAAAGCGGGCCTGCTTTCAATGTTCGGCGGCATTGCATCCGGCTGTGCATGGCATTTTATTTTTCCAACATCACCGTATACTTTATTTGTAAGCTTGTTTTTCAATCTTTTGTTTTTAGTACCGTCTATTGCATATAATCTTTTGCATAGCAAGAAATAAAAGGAGATTTTTAATGACTGAAAAATTTACCCATCTGCATGTGCATACGCAGTACAGCCTGCTTGACGGCGCCTCCAAAATAGATTTGCTTTTGGCGCGTGCCAAAAAACTTGGCATGGACAGCATTGCCATTACCGACCACGGTGTAATGTACGGCGCAGTTGATTTTTACCAGCAGGCGCAGAAAATGAATATCAAGCCCATTATCGGATGCGAAGTATATGTTACGCAGTCGCGGTTTGACCGCAGCCAGCGCGGAGGTATTTACCATTTAATTCTGCTGGCCGAAAATAATACCGGTTATCATAATTTAATGAAATTGGTTTCCTTATCGCATCTGGAAGGCTTTTATTATAAACCGCGCATTGATAAAGACATTCTGCGTAAATACAGCGAGGGGCTTATCTGCCTGAGCGCCTGCATTGCCGGTGAAGTGCCTGTAAAAATACTGCAGCGCGATATTGACGGTGCGGAACGTGCCGCGCAGGAATATATTGAAATCTTCGGCAAAGAAAATTACTTTTTTGAAATTCAGGACCACGGTCTCGATGAAGAACGTGTTGTAAACCGTGAATTAAAACGCATGGCTGCCAAATTCGGTGTGGGGCTTGTTGCCACGAACGACCTGCATTATGTTGAAAAAGCTGACGCCGAGGCGCAGGATGTTTTATTGTGCATTCAAACCGCAAGCACTGTTGATGACCCCAAACGAATGAAGTTTGCCAACGACGAGTATTACTTAAAAAGTTACGAGGAAATGGCGGAACGTTTTGCCGATTGCCCGGAAGCACTGGAAAATACGGTTAAAATTGCTGAGCGCTGCCATGTGGAGCTGGAGTTTGGGCATCTTTTGCTGCCGGAATTTCCGATACCGGAAAAATATGCCAATGCTACGGAATACCTGCGTGATTTGTGTCTGCAAGGCTTACCGCAGCGGTATGCCAAAGCCGACGAAAAGGTTATGCAGCGTTTGGACTACGAACTTGACATTATTGACCGCATGGGTTACAGTTGCTATTTTTTAATTGTATGGGATTTTATTAATTACAGCCGCAAAAATGAAATACCTGTCGGGCCTGGGCGCGGCAGTGCGGCGGGCAGCATAGTTGCTTATCTTTTGGGCATTACCAATATCGACCCGTTAAAATACGATTTGCTTTTTGAACGTTTTTTAAACCCGGAACGCGTGAGCATGCCGGATATTGACACGGATTTTTGTTATGTTAACCGCGGGCGCGTACTGGAATATATTATTAAGCGCTACGGCAAAGAGCGCGTGGCGCAGATTATTACCTTTGGCACATTACAGGCGCGTGCCGCCGTGCGCGATGTAGGGCGTGCGCTTGATTTGCCTTACAGCTTTGTTGATAACGTTGCCAAAATGATTCCGCGCGAACTTGGCATTACGCTGGAAAAAGCACTGGAAACAAGCAACGATTTTAAGGCGCTATACGACAGCGACGAAAAAGTAAAACGCCTGATTGACATTGCCAAAAAGGTTGAAGGAATGCCGCGCAACAGCGGTACGCATGCAGCGGGCGTTGTAATTACACCGCGTGATTTGATTGACTGCGTACCTTTGCAGCTTTCAAACGAAGGCCTTGTTATTACCCAGTATGATAAAGATAAGGTTGAAAATTTAGGCCTGTTAAAAATGGATTTGCTGGGGCTCAGGACTTTAACCGTTATAGGTGATA
>OHFG01001481.1_pt1 | contig 10381 bp, 7 predicted proteins | sample 1567411 | NCBI WGS metagenome assembly OHFG01 (sample SAMEA3879563, study PRJEB24766) | human gut metagenome | biome: human-associated habitat; feature: feces | place: USA | collected 1985/1987
CATACGGTTTCTGGCAGTCTTGGCACTACCGCCCGCAGAGTCACCCTCTACGATGAAGATCTCACACTTGGAGGGATCTCTGGACTCGCAGTTTGCAAGTTTTCCGTTGGAATCAAAGGAGAACTTCTGCCTGGTCAGCATATTGGTCTTGGCTTTTTCCTCTGTCTTACGGATCTTGGCTGCCTTTTCCGCACAGCCGATAATGCTCTTCAAAGTCTCCAGATTGCGGTCGAAGAACCGGACGATCTCTTCGCCGGTCACCTTGGCCACGGCCTTGGCGGCATCCTGGTTGTCCAGTTTCGTCTTGGTCTGGCCTTCGAAACGGGGATCCGGGTGCTTGATGGATACCACTGCCGTCATTCCGTTCCGGACATCGGCACCGGTAAAGTTCGCATCCTTTTCCTTTAAAATGTTCAGCTCTCTGGCATAGGTATTGATCACATTGGTGAACTGGGTCTTAAAGCCGGTAAGGTGGGTACCGCCTTCAGAGTTGTAAATGTTATTACAGAAGCCCAGTACATTCTCACGGAATTCATTGGTAAACTGGAATGCCACCTCTACCTGAATGCCGTCTGCCTCCCCTTTCAGGTAAACCGGATCATGCAGGACTTCCGCGCTGTGGTTCAGATCTTTGATAAATCCAATAATCCCATCTGGCTCATGATAGGTAATATCTTCAATCTCAGAACCTCTTTTGTCCTCAAAATGGATCGTCAGTTCCGGATTTAAGTATGCAGTTTCATGAAGTCTGCTCTTTACCTCTGTTGCTGAGAATCTTGTCTTCTCAAAAATCTCCGGGTCTGGCAGGAAATTAATACTGGTCCCTGTCTGTCTGGTCCTTCCCAGTTTAGGCAAAAGTCCATCTTCCAGTTCCAGAGTGGGGATTCCCCTCTCATAATGATCATGATGTACATATCCGTCACGGCTGATCTTAATATCAAGATATGTAGACAGAGCATTGACAACAGAAGAACCTACTCCGTGAAGTCCTCCGCTTGTCTTGTAAGCGGAATTGTCAAATTTACCGCCTGCATGAAGTGTAGTAAATACCAGTCTCTCTGCCGATACTCCTTTCTCGTGCATGTCTACCGGGATTCCTCGTCCGTTGTCTGTTACTGTACAGGAACCATCTTTCTCCAGAACTACATGGATCAGACTGCAGTATCCTGCCAGATGTTCATCTACTGCGTTATCTACGATCTCATAAATAAGATGATTTAATCCTTTTCGTGAAACACTTCCGATGTACATTCCCGGACGCTTACGAACCGCCTCCAGACCTTCCAGGACAGAGATGCTCCCTGCATCATAGGTGTTTTTCTTTGCCATGTCTGTTACATTTCCTTTCTTTCTATATATCAACATCAACCAGATTGCTTACTGCAAATCAGGAAATAATTTTTACGTTGCAAACGTTTGTTCGTATTATAACCGAATTTTTATTTTTTTTCAAGCCTAAACCTTCCTTGTCAATGGAATAAAACACAAAAAAATAATCAGAACCGAAATTCTGATCCTTTTCTGCCTGTAAGCCTGTTCTGTTATAATTTGAGTGCATTTATCTTATCATTGGTTTTTTCAACTGTCAACTTTTTCTTTCTATTCAGCTATAAATCTTCTGAACGCAAAAAATAACCAGAGCCTAAGCTCTGGTTAAATTCTCACTATTTTGTAGCAGCCAGTACGGGAATCGAACCCGTGTTTTCGCCGTGAGAGGGCGACGTCTTAACCCCTTGACCAACTGGCCATTTGTTTATCTGTCGTTCGCTCTTCGCTGTCGACTCGTTTAATATACACCATCTTTTTCTAAAATGCAAGTACTTTTTTAAAAAAATTTCAATTTTTTTATTTTTCTCGAATTTTTCGTTCAAAAAGCCCTGTATTTATGCGGTTTTTGCCACAAAAAAATTTTTATTTTTTGTTCCAGAAAAGAAATGCCATGGCAGCTCCACCGCTTTCCATGGCATTTCCCAGTTATTTATTTCTGTTTCTGACTGTTTCTTATTCCTCTATATCCTCCGCAGGCTCTGCTGGAATGAATACGCGGGATTTCTTTTCTTCGTGTTTATGAAGTGCTGCTTTCTCAGTTGCCTCAATACAGAATTCCATCTGAGAGTTAATCTGGGCTTTGCCTCGTTTATCCGGCTTCACATAAGTTCCATCCGGCTGCAGGATATGAGCTTTTACATTATCCTTAAACTCCAGATCAAGTACATGCTCCAGCTCTTTCTTAATCTTCTCATCTTCCACAGGGAAAACAATCTCTACCCTGCGGTCAAGGTTACGCGGCATCCAATCCGCACTTCCCATATAGATTTCCGGGTTTCCGCCGTTTTCAAAATAGAAAATACGACTATGCTCCAGAAATTCCCCTACAATAGAACGGACATGAATATTCTCACTGATTCCCGGCACTCCTACTTTCAGACAGCAGATACCCCTTACCAGAAGCTCCACCTGAACTCCGCAGGAAGATGCATAATACAATCCAGCAATAATCTTCGGATCACAGAGAGAATTCATCTTTGCGCGGATTAACGCCGGAAGTCCTTTCTTCGCATTCTCTGCCTCACGTTCAATCAGGCTTAAGAACCTGTCCTTCATCCAGATTGGTGCTACGATCAGCTTATTCCAGCTTTTCGGTTCAGAATATCCGGAGAGCATGTTAAATACTGCTGTTGCATCTTCACCAAAACGTTCATCGCAGGTAAAGATACCGCAGTCTGTATAGAGTTTGGCAGTGGAATCATTGTAGTTTCCGGTTGCCAGATGCACATAACGGCGGATTCCTGTCTCTTCCCTGCGCACAACCAGTGTGATCTTGCTGTGTGTCTTAAGGCCTACCAGACCATAAATTACATGACATCCTGCCTTCTCCAGCTTCTTCGCCCATACAATATTATTTTCTTCATCAAAACGTGCTTTCAGCTCTACCAGCACGGAAACCTGTTTGCCGTTTTCTGCTGCCTGCGCAAGGGCAGCAATGATCGGTGAATTGCCGCTGACACGATACAGAGTCTGTTTAATAGCCAGAACATCCGGATCTTTTGCTGCCTGACGTACGAAATTTACAACAGGATCGAAGCTCATATAAGGATGATGCAGGAATACATCGCCCTCACGTATCACCTGGAAAATATCCTTCTCATTCTGAAATTCCGGTACAGGTGCCGGCTGATATCTCGGTGTCTTGTAAGCATCAAAGCCATCCGCGCCATATACTTTCATAAGCATGGTAAGATCCAGAGGTCCGTTTATCTCAAAAATATCTGCCTCTTTGATGTCAAATTCCGTTTTCAGAATCTTCAGCAGGCGTTCATCCATCTTATCCTCTACTTCCAGACGGATAACCTCACCCCACTGACGTTTCTTTAACTGGCGCTGGATCTCCACCAGCAGATCCTCTGCCTCATCTTCATCGATGGTAAGATCCGCATTACGCATAATACGGTAAGGATGGGCACATATCACATCATAACTCAGGAAAAGTTTGTCAATATTTCTTTCAATAATCTCTTCCAGCAGGATCACTGTGGTATCTCCATCCTTCTTTGACGGAATCTGCACCACCCTTGGAAGCACAGACGGAACCTGCACTGTAGCAAACAGAAGTTCTCCTGTTTTATCCTTTTTGCTGAGTTTATCACTCTTCTCCTTCTTGGAGATCAGAGCACCGATATTTAATGTCTTGTTTCTGATCAGTGGAAACGGTCTGGAAGAATCCATCGCCATCGGTGTAAGTACCGGATATACATTATCCTCAAAGTATCTGTCTACAAATACACTCTGTGCTTCTGTAAGATTCTCATGGGCTGCCACCAGGTGCATTCCGGCTTTCTCAAGCGCAGGGATCAGAGAACGGTTCAGTGTATTATACTGTACATGAACCAGTTCATGGGTACGGACACTGATTTCTTTTAACTGCTCCTTGGCTGTCATTCCTGCAATGTCTGTTTTATGATATCCTGCATGTACCTGATCCTTAAGAGACGCCACACGCACCATAAAGAATTCATCCAGATTGGATGCGGTAATGCTTAAGAACTTCAGTCTGTCAAACAAAGGAAGATTTTTATCTCTTGCTTCACTCAGAACACGCTCATCAAATTTGAGCCAGCTCAGCTCGCGATTCACGAAATATTCTTTCTTTTCAAATTTTTCAAAGTCCATAAGTTCATCCTCCTTTACGCTCTGCCCTTGCGTCTGAGAACCAGACGAATGCCAAATACTTCTTCAAAAAATGCCTCTTTATCTTTCAGCAGTCCCAGTTCCAGGGAAATGTCCTGTGCAGAATCCACGATCATCTGCAGTTCTCTGTCTTTGAGCACTGCTTTGATTCCTTTTACTTTCTGATAATGACTTCTGTCCATGGCATTTGCCAGGCGAAGGATTGCAGTCATCTTTGCCACCTTGATATAGCTCTCTCTGTCAATAGCGATTCCCATACTGTAAAGTTCATCATAATAAACAAACGCAGAATTATTGAATCTGACCGCACATGCGATCATCTGGCGTTCCAGAAAGGACAGCCCAATGATATCTGTAGACATAATGATCTGATAGGAACACTCGGAAACCTTTTCCATACTGATATATTTGCCACAGTCATGAAGCAGTGCCGCGATCTGCAATAACAGACGTTCTCTTGCTCCCATACCATGAACTTTCTTCATACTGTCAAAAATATTCAGGCAAAGATTCATAGTTCCCTGGATATGGCTCTTACTGCTGGAATAGCGTTTTGCAATGTTCTTTGATGTAACCAGAATGTCATTCTCAAAATTGTGGACACTTTTGAGAAATTTTTTCTTCTCTGCAAAATCATAGGCAATTCCATCCAGCAGGGAAACACCTGGTGCCCAGAGAGACTCTGCATTGAAAATATCAATAAAATTTCTGCACACTACCATGGTCGGCACAACAAGGGATGCATATTCCGGATCAATCTCCATCTCCTGTGCCAGCAGGTCAACAGATTTTCCAACTGTATCCTCATAGCGTTTCATAAATTCTTCCCTTGTAATGATCCTGTCTTCCATTTCCTCCTGGAAGATCATATCTGTAATAAAATCTCCCATCAGGATCACATTCCTGATATCCTTATCCTTCAGATACAGACGCTGAAAGCTCATCAGGTCATTTCGGATAAATTCCTCAACCAGTTTGTCATAATGAATGGTTGTTTTCTCCAGTTCCTGCAGACGCTGGCGGATTCTTAAACTTCCCATTTTAAGTCCCTGGGTAGTGACCAGAGCATCCTTGTCAAAGAGGGAAACCTGAAGGCTTCCGCCGCCCACATCCAGGATTGCGGTGCCTTTCTGGATCATCTTTTTGAATCCCTTTTCTATAGCAGCAATTGATTTGTACCCAAGGAAATGCTGTTCTGCACTGCTTAGGATTTCAATTTTCATTCCTGTACGCTGATAGATCTGTTCAATGATCAGCAGCGGATTCACAAGTTCTCTGAATGCACTGGTGCCGCAGGCACGATACTCTTCCACCCCAAAGTCCTGCATCAGCCTCTTAAAGTCGTTCAGCACCTCACATAAAACATTCAGCATTTCTGAATCGATCTTTCCGTCAGAATAGACACCCTTTCCGATTTCCAGACTGTATCTGACATCATTCAGTTCACGAAAACCAATTCTTTTTGACATCTCAAAGATCTTCATGCTGACTTCATAAGATCCGATGTCAATGGCTGCAAATGTCATGACTGCCATATGCGTTCCCCCTTTACCATTCATCTATTTGCTTTTTTATTCCTTCTCCACACCCAGCAGATGGTCGATAAACTGCTGTGCAGTTCGTCCTGTAAGTCCTCCATGGGAAAGCTCCCACTTATTTGCTTCCAGAAGCAGTTCGTCCTCCGGCATGGTAATTCCGTTTCTCTCTGCGAGAGCTTTCACAATTGTCTGGAATTCTTTTTTGCTCGGTGCACCATAATAAATACGGACACCAAAACGATAAACCAGTGAAAGCTTCTCCTGCACTGTATCGGAGGAATGCAGATCGTCATCATCCATGATCTCCAGCTTGTCACTGGATTTCTCTCTTACCAGATGTCTTCTGTTACTTGTTGCATAGATCAGGATATTGTCCGGCTTCTTCTCCAGACCACCCTCGATCACTGCCTTCAGATATTTATATTCGATTTCAAATTCCTCGAATGACAGATCATCCATATAGATAATGAATTTATAGTTTCTGTTCTTGATCTGGGCGATCACATCATTCAGATCCTGAAACTGATGCTTATACACCTCGATAATACGAAGTCCCTCATCATAATAACGGTTCAGGATTCCCTTGATACTTGAGGATTTACCTGTACCCGCATCACCAAAAAGCAGACAGTTGTTTGCCTTTCTGCCTCTTACGAAAGCTTCTGTATTCTCGATCAGTTTCTGCTTCGGGATTTCATATCCGACCAGGTCTTCCAGTTTCACATGAGCGATCCTTGTGATCGGCTGGATCTCCACATTATCATTCTCATCATGGCCTACACGAAAAGCCTTATGTAATCCCAGCTTACCCACACCAAAATCCTTATAAAACTGTACCATATCCTTCATGAATTCCTCTGTGGACTCCGCTGCTGCCAGCGTTTTGCTCAGATCACAGATACGGTCTCTGATACGGGAATTAAACATCTTGCTGTTACTTCCGGTGTTGGTATAATCACCGAGAACCTTACAGCAGGAAATTCCAAATGCCTCATCCAGTACAGTCAGGTCAAAATCATACAGTTCTTTAAACACACCGAAATCATTCAGTGCCAGTTCATTAATACTTCCGTTGACAGCCCCTCTGATCTCACAGGCTGTACTGAATGCATTTTCATTATTTACCAGAAGAAATGTCAGATAACAGTGCCATAAATTTCCGGAAAATCCATAAGCGCCGGCAGTTTCCACCAGTCCGTTGGCACACTCAAAGAACAGCCCTTCCTTTTCTTTCAGATCAGGTGCTTTCTGTTCCCAGGCATTCATCAGTTCTGCCATTTTATCAAGGATTTCTCCATGTTCAAAGTTACGGTATAAGATGCATTCATTTAATCTAGCCATTTTTATTACTTCCTTCTTACCTTGTTGTTTTATCTTATTGTTCTGCTGTGAGTGGTATAATTATTTCGAAAACGATGTACCAGAGTGTGTTTGAAAAATGCTTTACGCAAAATATGCCGCAAAGTGGGACGTGCAGATTGTGGAAATGATTTTTCAAACACGCTCTGGCATTATGGAAATGATTTTTAATAATTTCCCAAAATTCTCATTCTGTCAGCTTCTGCCTCAATTCCTCTCAGGGCATTCTTCACTGCACTGTCCTTTAAATTTCCCTCGAAATCAACAAAAAAACGGTACTGCCAGTTCTTCCCTGTGATCGGGCGGGATTCTATCTTCGTCATATTCAGTCCATTATAAATAATGTGAGACAGCATATTGTAAAGAGTTCCGCTCTCATGATGCAGTTCAAAGAAAATACTGATCTTATGTGCATCCTTCACATAGATTGGTTTCTTACTCACGATCACAAAACGTGTGGCATTCTGTCCGTTATAGCAGATATTCTCAGCCAGGATCTTCAGTCCGTAAAGCTCTCCTGCCTGTCTGCTGGCAATAGCTGCCTGCGTCTTGTCATTGTCTTCTTTTATCTTCTTGGCAGAACCGGCAGTATTTTCCATCTCTTTCTTCTTCCAGTCCGGATGAGATTCCAGATATTTTCCACACTGGGAAAGTGCCTGAGGATGAGAACATACCTGTCTGATATCCTCCAGCTCAGCATCCGGCAGTCCCAGAAGTACATGTTCCGGACGGATGATCTGTTCTCCCACAATGCTAAGCTCATACTCTGTAAGAAGATCATAAATATCAGCAACAATACCGGCAGTTGTATTCTCAATGGGAAGTACCGCATAGTCTGCTCTTCCCTCCACAACTGCTTCCATTGCATCACGCCAGGTTTTTACATGAAAGCTCTCAATATCGTCCTGGAAATATTCCCTCATTGCAGCATAACTGTATGCACCTTCCACACCCTGAAAGACAACTCTTACATCTTTCAACGGAAGTGCATCTACCATTTCCAGTTTCTCATCATCCTCGATTCCATGCTCTGTGAGAAGCTGATACTGTCTCTTACGGCTGATCGCCATGATCTGCTGAAAAAGCTCCTGCGCACCAAGCTGATTAAATTCTCCATGTGCCTTACCTCTCAGGACCTCCAGCTTCTGTCTCTCTCTTTCCGGATCCAGAACCTTCTTTCCTGTACGTATCTTATATTCTGCAACATCCTCACACACCTTCATTCTCTGTTCAAAAAGACGTATGATATCGCTGTCGATCTTATCTATTTCATTTCTGCATTCCTGTAAATCTATCATTTATGTTATACCTTTTTACTTTCACAAATTCTCTACAATGTCAGTCATCTCTCCGATAAAGGAAAGAGAGCCAAAGGCAATGATCACATCCTGTTCCCCGGCAAGTGAAAAAGCCTCCTCCACTGCATCTTTAATCGTATCCATTGCCTGTACATTGGGATTGTATTCACTGACAGTCTTCGCCAGCTCTCCGGCAGGCAGCGCCCTTATATTATCCGGAGTCTGGATCGTAAGTATCCGGTCTGCAAAGTGCGCAGTTTTCTGAATCACACTTCTGTAATCCTTATCTGCAAACACTCCCATAATATAGATGATCCGTTTTCCCTTAAAATAATGCTCTATTGAAGCTGCCATCATATCCGCAGCAGCAGGATTATGAGCCCCGTCTACCACAAACAGCGGTTTTTTACAGATAACTGTAAACCGTCCGTTCCAGTTTACTGTGCGAAGCCCTTCTTTTTTCTGCTCCGCAGCAGTGGGAAAGCCCAGCTCATCCAATACTTTTAAAGCATTCAGTGCAACTACTGCATTTTCCTTCTGATAAACACCTGCCAGCGGAATCTCATACTCTTCACCCCTGTACCGGATTGTCTGTCCAAAGCAGCTTTCCTTTAGCACCTCTGCCTCAGAAGCATCTGCTATGGTACATTTTGCACCGTGTTCTCTGCTGATCCTCTCGATCACCTGCATTGCTTCCGGCTTCTGTCTGGCAGTCACCACTCTGCAGCCGTCTTTGATGATCCCGGCTTTCTTCTCTGCGATCTGTGCCAGAGTATTTCCAAGAAAAGACATATGATCCATACTGATCGATACCAGCACTGCCAGCAGCGTATTCTTAATAATATTTGTGGCGTCCAGATTTCCGCCCATTCCCACTTCCAACAAAACGAGATCACAATTCTCTTTTTTAAAGAACAGAAATGCCACCGCAGTCTCTATTTCAAATGCAGTGGGATGAGGATAACCATCCTTTGTCATAGCAGCAATAACATCAGACACCTGTGTAATATAAGCAGCAAAGTCCTCTCTGCTGATCCTGCTTCCCGAAACTTCCATCCTGCCTCTGTAGGAATACAGGGTAGGCGAAACATATCTTCCAATGCGATATCCTGCACCGGATAAAACAGAATACAAAAAAGCAATGACAGAACCCTTGCCATTGGTACCGGCTACATGCACATATTTCAGATCATCCTGTGGATTTCCAAGACGTTTCATCAGCTCACGCATATGCTCCAGTCCCAGGACACTGGGAATTTCCCGGGTGATTTTGTCTATGTACTCCCGGCTTTCCTGATAATTCATAATAAACTCCTCTTATTTCCATGAGATCCCCTCCACACGTTCCTTTTGCGCATAAGGCACCTCATTGCTATAGTGTAATAACGTGTTCTCATTATATCCTACGTGTATGTTTTTTTCAAGGCAGGCAATACTAGAATCATAGAAATTTATACAGGAGCGTTACCTATGAAAAAAGCTTTCATTCTCTGCGGTCTGACGGGCTGGTGCATGGAAATCCTCTGGACCGGACTACATTCCATCCTTTCAGGAGAACTTACCATGACAGGAAAAACTTCCCTTTTAATGTTTCCCATTTACGGATGCGGTGCCATCATCCGCCCGCTCTCCGGTAAACTTTCTGCTGTCCCGCTTTTTGTCCGCGGCTGCATTTATACTGTCGGATTTTTCTTCGTGGAATTTATCAGCGGTGCTCTTTTGCGCTGTTTTCATATGTGTCCCTGGGACTACAGCAACACTCCTCTGAATTACCGGGGACTGATAAGACCAGACTACGCTCCCCTCTGGTTCGGAGCCGGACTTTTTTTTGAGAAAATACTTGGAAAACTCTCTTGAAAAAAGCACCTGATTATTATATGATGTTATGAAGGATTAAATAAAAATTCCTGAACCAGTAAAATATGGAGGTATGAAATGAGACACTTAATGAGTCCGCTGGATCTGTCTGTTGATGAGTTAAATACTCTTCTTGACTTG
>OHFG01001483.1_pt1 | contig 10372 bp, 10 predicted proteins | sample 1567411 | NCBI WGS metagenome assembly OHFG01 (sample SAMEA3879563, study PRJEB24766) | human gut metagenome | biome: human-associated habitat; feature: feces | place: USA | collected 1985/1987
TCCAGCACGTTTGGCAATTTGCTGATTCAATCCAAGTTCAGCTGCCATGCATCCAGCGATATAGGCAACTTCCATAGAATGCTGCAAAGCATTTTGTCCATAAGAATAACGATATTTTAATGTACCAATCAATTTTACAATTTCACGATCAATACGACCAATCCCCAATTTAAAGATAGCTTCCTCACCAGCCTTCATGATCTCTTGATCAATTTCATTCTGGTATTTCTTAACAACATCTTCAATTCGTCCCGGTTGAATTCTTCCATCACGAATCAAGTGTTCCAAAGCTAAACGAGCCACTTCACGACGTACTGGATTAAAACATGTAATTGTAATCAAATCTGGGGTATCATCGATGTTTAATTCAACACCTGTTGCCTGTTCAAAACAACGAATATTACGTCCTTCACGACCAATGATACGTCCCTTCATTTCTTCACCAGGTAAAGAAACAACACTGACTGTCTTTTCTTGAGTTTCCTGCTGAGACATACGCTCAATAGCTAAGGCAATGATATTCTGTGCTTTTTCATTGGCAGTAGCCTTTGCCTCATCCTCTTTATCTTTGATATACGCAATTGTTTCATGTTCCATTTTCTTTTCCACAATCGCAAATAATTCATCTTTTGCTGCCTGGCTTGACATTTTGGCAACACTTTCTAAAACGACAACTTGTTTGTCGATTTCTTCTTGTAATTTCTTCTCTTTTTCGTCTAATGATGTCAGTTTGTCAGCAACACTTTTCATCTTTTCATTAATCTGACGCTCTTTTTGATTTAACGCTTCATCACGAAAATTCAAGTTATCTTCTCTACGCAATAACTTGTTCTCTAATTCCATTGATTCTTGTTTACGTTCTTTAATTTCTTTTTCAGCTTCTACGCGCAAATCATGAGCCTGTGTCTTTCCGTCTAACACAGCTTGTTTTACACGTGATTCCGCTTCATTTTGAGCTTCTTTTAAAATCTGTTCTGCTTTTTGCTGATTCTTATTTAAACCTGCTTTGGAAAGTCCGACCATACAGCCAGATCCAATCGCAAGACCTGCGACACCAGACAAAACGATCCATAGTACATCCATACTATTTCCTCCTTTTCGTCCTTTGTTCTAGGTAAAACCAAAAATATTATACACGAAAACAGGTATAAAGTCTATCAACTCAACATCCAAAATAAAAGATGTTTGCCTAGACAAACATCTTATAATAAAGCACGAATCGCAAAGAAGATCAAAACAAATGCACCTAATACGATTCGATACCATCCAAATACTTTGAAATCGTGTTTTTTTATGTATGACATTAAGAAGCGAATCACAAAAATAGATACAAAAAATGCCACAACCATACCAATCACTAGAATAAAGAATTCTAGAACACTAAACGCAAACCCAAATTTCACCAACTTCAATAGACTCGCTCCAAACATAACTGGAATCGCTAAGAAAAAAGTAAATTCTGCAGCTACTGCACGACCAACACCAATCATCAATCCACCAACAATCGTAGCCCCTGATCTTGAAGTTCCTGGAAGTACAGCTGCCACAACTTGAAACAAGCCAATAATCAATGCATCTTTATAAGATAAAGCAGATAAACTATTTACACTAGGACACATATCTTTATTACGGTTTTCAATATAAATAAACGCAACACCCACTAAAATCAACATAATTGCTACGACAAAGCCATTATATAAGTGTGCATCGATCCAATCATCCAATGCCAAACCAATAATTGCCGCAGGAATTGTAGCTACTAAAATCTTAGACCATAAGATCCAGATAGATTTCACAGAAGTATATTTTCCTTCTTTATTTTTTCTAAATGGGAAAATTTTATTCCAGTATAAAACAACAACCGCAAGAATGGCCCCTAACTGGATTACGACAAGAAACATACCCCAGAATGATTTTGATACATTCATAGGCATGATTTCTTCTAATAAAATCATATGTCCTGTTGAACTAATTGGAAGCCATTCGGTAATCCCCTCAACAATACCATACAATATCGATTTTAAAATCTCGATCATACTATCCTCCATACTACAGAAAAAGCCAGGAAATCCTGGCTACATTTTTACTTTTCAACGATTTGTTTGCCGTTGTATTCGCCACAAGAGCACATCTTGTGAGCAAGTTTATATTCACCACAATTTGGACAACGAGTCAACGCTGGTTTCACCAATTTGTAATGTGTTCTACGTTTTGCTTTACGTGTCTTTGAATTTCTTCTCTGTTGAACTGCCATGCTTGCACCTCCTAGTCATCATCCAGTTTGAAATCATTTAGTTTTTCCCATCGTGGATCAATTTTTGGCTCTTCTTTATCTTGATCCGATAAAAGCTGCCAACCATCTCCCTTTGGATATTGATCTCGAGGTAAACGAGTGATACTCATTGGAGCCTCATATAATATCGCCTGGAAAATCTCTGGGTTAATATCGATTGTCTCTTTTTTCACCACGATAATTTCCTGATCTTCTGCATCCTGTACAGGAACAAAAGAATACGTTTGTTGCGACTCCGCCTCAAATGGAAAATCAATATCTTCGTTTGTGATGGAATCTAGAACAATCATCGTTCCATCCATTCTCAAATCACTCGATACGAAATTCATTCCGTCAAACTCTAATGTACCCGTAACATGTACATCTGGAATAGACTTGACAGAAGTATGATGAAGCAGATCGTTTTCTTCAACCGCAATCCACTCATCAATTTCAATAATATGGTTTTTTGCATTTAAGAAGTCTTTTCTATTAAATTTCACGATCTTCACCTCATGTCGCACTTGATATTATAATAAAAGTAATTAATAAAGTCAATATTTCCACAAGAAAAAGATTTTGATATCATAATGAATATGAAAACATGTGGAATTATTACAGAATATAATCCTTTTCATCAAGGACATATCTATCATATCAAAAAAACGAAAGAATTAACACAATGTGATTGTTTAATTGCGATTGTTTCCAATCATTTTACACAGCGAGGCCTTTTTAGCCTATTAACTATGCAAGATAAAACTAAACTAGCCCTCGAAGCCGGATGCAATCTAGTCATTGAGCTTCCTCCTTGTTATGCAGCACAAAGTGCGGATTACTTTGCCAAATACGCTATTGAGTCTTTAAGTCAATTACATATTGATCAAATCTGTTTCGGTTCTGAAACAAACAACATCAGCACTCTAAAAGAATATTCGAAACAAATGGAATCTACTCAAGTGGTTCCATCTTTAAGCATGAATCAAAATCTATACACCAAAAATATTCGTCCTAATGATATCTTAGGCATTCAATATATCAAACAATGCGAGAAATACGGTATTACCCCTTGCACAATTGCTCGTAATGATTCTTTTAAAAGTGCTACGCAAACACGCAAAGAATACCTTGAAGGCATTTCTCAATTCAATGATGCCTATTTTAATTCAAGCCAAACATGGGATACGTATTATCCATATCTAAGAAAATTCTTACTTTTAACTGACACACGTACTTTATCCACATACTTTCTAGTTAATGAAGGCATTGAATATCGCTTAAAAGAAAATGCCAAAAAATATTTGAATTGGGAAGAATTTCTAAAACATACACAAAAGCACGCATTCAAAGAACTTGTATGTTCATTTTACTTCAAATCACAAAAGCACAGATGCAAGAAAACAACCATTTCAATCAAGTTATTGTAGCAGGCTTTGATTCTATAGGACAAGAATATTTAAAAGGTAAACGTGTCATCACAAAATTTAAAGAATTGCCTAAATTTCTACAAGACATTGAACTCAAGTGTCAATATTTATCTTTTGATTCGTTTAAGGCAAGAAAGGTGATTTATTATGATCGTTAGTATATGCATTTTAATCCTTCTTGTATGTATATACATCTATTTTTTTCCTTTTATCCCAAAGCGGAAGAAACACTATACGTACGCATTATTACTTGGATGTCCTGCTCATGATGATGGAAGCATGTCTTCAAGTCAAATCAAAAGATGCAATCTTGCGATTGACATGTATAAAAAGGGGCTATATGGTACGTTAATTATCTCTGGGTCAAATGTAAAGAATGAGTATGTAGAAGCTGAAGTTATGAATACTTACATAAGGAAAAGAGTGGAAATCCCGACCATTCTTGAAACACACGCAAGAAATACCTTTGAAAACTTCAAGTTATCTAAAAAATATATTCAAGAGCAAGATGTGCTCATTCTGGCATCCCAAACGCACGCCAAAAGAGCTTGTGCAATTGCCAAGCAATTCTTTTCAGATTATGGCTGTGCCTGGTTTAAAGATTTAAAACCAAAACACATCATAAGAGAAATTGTTTCGCGTATTCTTTATATCAAAATTGAAATACTAAAAAAATTAGGAAGGTACTAAAATACCTTCCTATTGAATTGTACGAACGACTTCATTGACGCTTCGTACTTTTTTTAAGTTCGCAATTAAATTTTGTAGATGCGCTGCATTCTTTACTGCAACCGTTAGTTTTGTGGTTGCCTCTAAATTTCCTTCATCCACAGCCGAATCTACATGTTTTAAATAGACATTGCACTGCTGCAAAGTTGTCACAATATCACTCAATAAGTAGTTACGATCATCACTATGAACCACCAAATTGACTTCATATTGTTTTTCATCTAAGCCCTCTTCCCATTGAACAGGAATCAGACGTTTCTTTTCATTCAAGATATTTGGACAATCCGCCCTATGGACCTTCACACCTTGGCCTTTAGAAATATATCCAATAATTGGATCACCCGGAATAGGTCGACAACAATTTGCCAAAGAAACCGCAATTGTATCAACACCTGGAACAACAACACCACAATTTGAATGTTTCACTTGGTGAGATGGCTGCTTATTGTAGATCTTCATAATTTCCTGATCTTCCAGCATATTCGAACGATTCTTCACCAAACGATCCACAATGGACTGCAATGATACACGCTTCATCGCAATACCTACATATAGATCATCCACACTCTTAAATGACAAAGATGTTAAAATCGACTCTAAACGTTTTGTTTCCATTAATTTTGAATCCAGCTTCAAACGTCTAAACTCATCTTCAAGCATCGATTGACCTAGCTTAATGCTGTCCTTGCGTGACTGCTGCTCTTGTTTTTGTAAGAAAGTACGAATCTTATTTCGTGCATGCCCACTCTTAACAATTTTAATCCAGTCTGCACTTGGACCTACAGAGTTGTTGTTAGTTAAAATATCAACAACATCTCCCGTTTTTAATGGCGTGTTCAAAGGTACAATAGCTCCATTGACTTTAGCACCAACCGTTTTATTACCAACCTCCGTATGGATTCTGTACGCAAAATCGATTGGACAAGAACCTGTAGGTAACGCAATAACTTTACCTCTAGGGGTTAAACAATATACATTTGCTTCAAAAATATCTTTTTGAAGTACATTCATATATTCAAGTGGATCTTCACTCTCTTCATCGGTCATCATAGAGAAATCTCTAAACCAAGAAAGTTTATCCTCAATCTCTTTTTGTTCATACTCAGGCGCATAATTACGATTTTCTTTATACTTCCAGTGCGCTGCAACACCTCGTTCGGCAATCGCATCCATATTCTGCGGTTTTATGCATTTCGAATGTACGGATCTGGATCTCGAAAGGCTGTCCGTTGGGGCCAATCAGTGTTGTATGCAGAGACTGATACATGTTGGCTTTTGGCATCGCAATATAATCTTTAAAACGACCAGGAATCGGTCTATATTTGGCATGAATATAACCTAATATTTCATAACAATGCACCACTGAATCTGTAATAATACGAATTGCTAATAAGTCTAAAATTTCTTCAAAACGCTTGTTTTTTGTAACCATCTTTTTATAGATGCTGTAGAAATGTTTAGAACGGCCAAAAATACGATATTGAATATTATACTCTTGTAAAATCGATTCAATATCCGAAATCATTTCTTGAACTTGACCATTACGATCACTTTCACGTTGTTTTACCAACCCTTTGATTTCCTCATACTTCTTATAATCCAAGTATTTAAAAGACAAATCTTCCAACTCGTTTTTTATTTCACTGATACCTAAACGGTGTGCAATCGGTGCATATACGCTCAAAGTTTCACGCGCAATCTTCTTTTGTTTTTCCGGACGCATATACTGCAACGTACGCATGTTATGTAGACGGTCCGCTAATTTAATCAAGATGACACGAATATCTTTGGCCATCGCAATAAACAACTTACGATGATTGCTAGCCAGATATTCTTCTTCATCTTTAAACTTGATGGCACCAATTTTTGTAACTGCATCCACCAAAGTTGCGATTTCTTCACCAAATAATTCTATAATCGTATCTGTGGTTATGCCTTCACAATCTTCTACCGTATCATGTAAAAGACCAGCCGCAATCGTTTTAGGGCCACAATGCATTAACGCTAATGTATTCGCCACCTGAATTACGTGAATGACATAAGGCTCTCCACTTTTACGAAACTGCCCTTTATGGTGTTCATAGGCAAAATCATATGCCTTTTGTATCAACTCAATATTTTCTGGGCGTTTTATATATGTCTGTACATTCTCCATGCACTCTTCAAAAGTAACTTGCTTTTTCTGACTCATAATCACTGCGCCCCCTTTCCTAAATTAAATTCTTTATTCTCCCTCAAAATGTGTTAAAGCACACACTGGAATATCTTTAAATTTTTCTCTTCCTTTTAAATCATCCAATTCGATCACAAAAGCTACACCGACAACACTTGCCTGCATACGCTCAACCATTTTAATAATTGCTTCTACAGTACCTCCTGTAGCCAATAAATCATCGATAATCACAACTTTTTGTCCAGGTAAAATGGCATCCGCATGGATACAAAGCTCATCTTGACCATATTCTAGATCGTACGTTTCATTCACTGTTTCTCTAGGAAGTTTTCCTGGCTTTCTAACTGGCACAAAACCAACATTATTCTCTAAAGCTACTGGCACACCAAATAAGAAACCACGAGCTTCTGGGCCAATCACAACATCGGCACCAATACTTTTCACAAAGTCATTGAATTGATCTACACAATAACGCATCGCATTCGCGTTTTGTAGAATAGGTGTTACATCTCTAAAAACGATTCCTTCCTTAGGAAATCCTGGAATACTCTCAATATAATCTTTTAAATCCATACTAAACCTCTTTCTAATTGATTCCATTTTACTACGCATATACAATCTCATCAATCACAAAATTTACCTGTTTACGACCCTGATATTGATTGATTTGAACAGTTCCAATAAATGAATAAATCGCATTTACGCTTTTTTTATACTCCGCTTCACTCTGGTTAAACCGCATACACTGCAAGCCAGAATCTAAAGTATACTTGCGATGTTTATGATTTTGAAAATCATATAAACTTTTAATTTTTGGCTGAACGATTTCAAAACTAGGAAACACAAAACCTGGGCCAAACGGTCTAAGTATATCTAAAGATTGTATGGTTTTTAAGCTTAATTCTTCATCATCTATGACTAATGTATTTTTCTTCTTTACACTATACGTATATTCCTTGATACGTGTATGAATAAATTTTTCAAACAAATCATATTCATTTAGATTCAAAGAAAAACCAGCTGCATTTCCATGTCCGCCAAACGTCACAAAATGTGGATATTCACCTAAAAAATCCATACAGTTAAAACCCTCTGGACTTCGCATACTTGCCTTATACCCCTGCTCATTTTTTGCCAAGACAATACAAGGCTTATTAAAGCTAGCACAAATCGATCCAGCAACTAAACCAATGATTCCCTCATGAAAGCTTGCATCTTCAATCATAAAGATATCTTCATTGCCTTTGCACTTCATCAAAGCTGTTTTTTGCATCTGATCCGATAATTGTTTACGAATCGTATTGATCTGTGTAATCTGCTGACCCAACGTAAAAATACTCTCATCATCCTGCGCTAAAAAATAACGAACGACATTGTTCACATTCGCAAGATTACTTAATCTTCCAATCGCATTTAATTTTGGGACCACCTGAAAACCAATACTCGTTTCATTTACCTCACGATCGGTAGCTAATGAAAATATATGTTTTTCATGCGTTTGATTCATCAAACGTAAAGCATTTTGAATTAAAGCACGCGTCTGCCCTTTCACAATCATCATATCTGAAATACTCGCAAGGCCTGCTAGCTGTAAAAGATAGTCATTGTCAACTCCTAATACACGCATACATTCATAGGCAACACCAGCTCCACATAATGTTTCAAAACAAGATTCCATCAATGTTGGATGCACTACAATATCGCAATTCACCTCTTCATCCATTGTATGATGGTCAGTTACAATTACATCCATACCCAATTCTTTAGCCAACGCTAAAGCTTGGGTACTTTTAATTCCATTATCCACTGTAATTATCAAAGAGTAACCTTTTTTGTGTGCGAGTGTAACTGTCGCCTCACTTAATCCATACCCCTCTTTGATCCGGTCTGGAATATAGAAACCACACTCAAGACCTAGTTGTCTTAATCCTGAAACCATAATGGTTGTTGCGCTGATACCGTCACAATCATAGTCACCGGCAACGATTACTTTTTCACAATTCGAAACAGCTTGTGCTATACGCTTTTTAAACCTTTCCATACATGCAGATTCAGAAATTGAGTTTAAAGGCTGACTCGTTGTCCAATATTCCCATTTTGATGTATCGGGCTCTAAAAATTCTAATACTTTTTTTGTTAATTCTGTCATTTGTTCCATGTTAATTATTATACCATATATTAAAATGTTCACAGACTATTAATCTGTGAACAATTCTTTCTGATAAGGAATTTGAAGATGCTCATACGCTTTAGGCGTTACAATTCTTCCTCTTGGTGTACGATTGATAAAACCAATCTGTAATAAATAGGGCTCATATACATCTTCGAGTGTCATCGGCTCTTCTCCAATACTTGATGCGATTGCTTCAAGCCCGACGGGACCTCCTTTAAATCTTTCAATAATACCCTTTAAGTATTTGTGATCAACCGCATCCAAACCTAAATGATCCACACGAAGTCGGTCTAGAGCTGTTTTGGCAATTTCACTTGAAACCACACCCTCATTATAGACTTGTGCAAAATCACGCACACGTCTAAACAAACGGTTTGCGATACGTGGAGTCCCACGTGAGCGTAAGGCTATTTCTGTGACAGCATTTTTATCAATTTCCGTATTCATAACACAACTTGTACGATAAACAATTTTTTCTAAGTCCGATAAATTATAGTACTCCAATTGGGAAATGATTCCAAAACGATCACGTAAAGGAGCACTTAAATCTCCGGCACGAGTTGTGGCACCAACAAGTGTAAAAGGTGGTAAATTAATACGGATATTGTGTACCGTAGCCGAATCTTTACCTACCACAATATCTAGACAATAATCTTCCATAGCTGGATACAACACTTCTTCTACTTGTTTTGGTAAGCGATGGATCTCATCAATAAATAAGACATCTCCTGGTTCAAGCGTCGTAAGAATCGCAGCTAGATCTCCACTTTTTTCAATCGAAGGACCACTGGCTGTTTTAAGATTTCCATGCATTTCATTAGCAAGAATATATGCCAATGTTGTTTTTCCAAGTCCAGGAGGGCCGTAGAATAAAACATGGTCCAAAGCTTCGTTTCTAGATCTTGCCGCATGAATGAACACATTTAGATTTTCTTTTAATTCTGATTGCCCAATATATTCATTTAAACTTTGCGGACGCAACGTCTTTTCAAAGTTATCGCACTCTTGTAAATTTCCATCTACTTCTCTAGGCATTTATCTTATACTCCATTTCTTTTTGCGAGTAAGATCAATGCTTGTCTTAGCATTTCATCTTCTCCTAATTCTGTATTTTCTAATTCCTTTTTAATTTTCGTTAATTGATTTGTCTTATATCCAAGTGATAAAAGCGCATCCTGAACTTGGCCCCACACTGGATTTGATGTAGCACCATCACTGGTTTCCAAAGATACAAACTTACCTTTTAGATCTAGAACAATTTGTCCTGCCGTTTTTGCACCAATACCAGGTAAAGACTTAAGTTTTTTGATATCATCATTTTCAATGGCTTCAATCATTTCTTTTCCCGAACATACCGACAACATAGTCTGTGCTGTTTTAGGACCAATGCCTTTCACATTGATCAAACGCATAAACACTTCATAGTCTTCTTCTTTTAAAAAGCCAAACAACAAGATTGCATCCTCACGTACATGTTGATACGTATAAAGAAACAATTCATCTCCCATTTTTTGACTTAAGGCATTTGCCAGATAAACTTCGTAGCCTACCCCCTGCACATCCAACACAACACGATCACTTCGAATAATTCTTACAAC
>OHFG01001487.1_pt1 | contig 10335 bp, 9 predicted proteins | sample 1567411 | NCBI WGS metagenome assembly OHFG01 (sample SAMEA3879563, study PRJEB24766) | human gut metagenome | biome: human-associated habitat; feature: feces | place: USA | collected 1985/1987
ATATCCGCGACCTCGTTTTTGGTGCGCGCCGACGCGAACCTGTCGTCAAACAAATCGCCCGCTATGACGACGGCGTCTATTTTGTTTTCGGCAGCCTGCGCCGCAAGGCTTCTGAATGTGTCGGTCAGCTCCTGCCTGCGGGCAATGGCTTTGTTGTGGCTAAGTCCTGCGAGCTTGGAGTCGAGATGAAGGTCGGCGCAATGGATTATTTTCATATCTGAAATTATAGCATCTTAATCTCCGCTTGACAAGTTTTTGATTGTCGGCAAGTCGGCGGCTCTGCGTTTAGATTTAAGCATCTGTCGGGACAAAGCGACGAAAAACGCGGTCTGTCAAAGACCGCGTTTAAATTGATTTGACTTTTGTTTTGTCTCAGATTCAATTTGCGGGAGTCCAGACGGCGTAAAGCAGGTTTCCCGACGGGATTTCTCCGGCAGGACCGGACAGAGACAGGATGTATTTGCTTTTAGGCGTATAACTCAAATCGGCTCCCGATGAAGATGGGGCGCTTCCCGAAACTTTCTGAAAGATATGAAACTCCGTATGCCAGACTACGTTTCCGTTGCCGTCTGCCCAGCCGCCGAACACATAGCCCGCCCTGCCGGGAACCTGATATGGATTGTCGGAGTTTCCCGCGTCCGAATCCAAGTTGTGCTCCGGATTAAACGAGTCGACGTAGGGCACGCCGTCCTCGCAGACAAATACGCAGTCGGTGATTATGCGCCGCTTTACGGGGAAAGCCGGGGCGTAACTGTCAAAGGAATAAATAAATGAAGAATCCATCTGTGTCTCCGGCAGCTTCCAGTCTTCGGGGTAGTTTTCGTCGTGTTTTAAGTCGGTGTAAATGGTTACGTATTTGTCGAAAGCATTTGCGCCCAGCTTTTTGACGCTTTTTGGCAGAGTGACCGACAAGCCGTGAAAAAAGTTGAAGGCATCGCTGCCTATGCTTTCCACGCTCATAGGTATAGACACGTAGTCGAATGCGCAGCCGCTGAAAGCGAGACTGCCTATTTTCTTCAAGCCGTCGGACAGACAAAGCTCTTTAAGCTTTTCGCAATACTGAAACGCCGCCGTGCCTATGCTTTCCACTCCTTTGGGAAGGGACAGTTTTTCTATGTCCATTTTGTAAAAAGCGTTTTCCCCGACGCTCGCGATATTTTCGGGGATTTCGCAGTTTTTCGTGCCGCATACGAGCTGTCTGTCCGCCTTTCTTACTATGCAGTTGCCTTGACTTTCGTAAATTTCGTTGCCTTCCTCTATTTCGAGAGTCGTTATGCCGTTGCAGCCGTTCATCATTTCGCCGCTTATGTATTGCACGGTTTTGGGTATTTTCAACTCGGTCAGGGTTTTGCAGCCGCCGAAAGCTATTCTTTCCAGACTTTGCAGTCGGCGGGGCAGCTCCGCCCGCGCAAGAGAGGTGCAACAGTTGAAAGCCGCTTGGCCTATTTCCGTTATGCTGTCGGGAATAATGATAGAGGTCAGGTTTTTGCAAAGCATGAAAGCCTCGTCGGCAATACCCGTCACAGGCAAATCGTTGTAGACCGAGGGCAAAATGACTTTTCCGCTCACGACGTTTTTGCTGTCCTCCGTGCCCGCGACGTCATAGCCTTCCCCGTTGTATTGCAGCGTCCAGCCTCCCGAGTCCTGCAAATCGTATTCAAAAAGCTCGGAAGACTCGGATTTTATCCTGTTTTTTGCGTCCAGCGCAACAACGTCAATCAAATACTCGCCGTAGCTGTCGGTGAGCCAGAATATATCCAGACGGTTTTCGTCCGTATCGAAAACACCGTCGTTTATAAATACGCGATAGGCGGCGGCGCCGTCCACTTCGTCCCAGGACAAAAAACCGTCGTCCGACACCCGCAGATTTGCGGGCGCTTTCAGCTTGAGCGCCGAGCAGCCCGACACGGCTATACACAGCCCTATTGCCAAAGACAGCAAAAAGAACATCGGCAGAATTTTTTTCTTCATTTTTTCCTCCTTTTTTATTTATACGGCAAATTGTCCGAATTAATAAGTGTCATTCCGTCCCCAGCTTTCGTCGTAATTTTCATAATACTCCTTGTCGCTGTTTTCGTATTCGTCAGCTTCGCCGTTTTTAAAAAATTTCAATGCTTTTACAAAACTCGTATAATCATCGTTGCCTTGACCTTCCAATATATCGACCATCCATGGGTTAGTGCCTTGAACTGTCGGTCTGTGCGTGACCTCGCATCTGCCGCCACGGTTGTCGTACTTAAAAAGCTCTCTGTCATGGAGGAAGTCGTCGAGAATCTGCAAATCGAAATCCAAATCTCTGCAAGTAAATTTTTCATAAAAACCGAAAGACAGTTCGTTAAGATTGATACCGTACATGTACAGCTTTACTCTGTTTCGTGGAACACCGTATTCGTTTAAAAATTCGTTTACTCCGTCTAACCAGCTTTGGGAGTATTCCGTGCCAGTCCATGTGGCGCCTATGGCGATTATTCTTTCGTTTCCAAAAATTTCCATATATTCGTAGTTGAAACTGTCGTCGAGATAAATGCAGTTTACCATTTCGACATAACCGTTGTCCGTCTCGCACAGAATATGGATATTGTTGTCCCGCAGAACTCTGTAATTGGTGTGGCGCAAATTCCTTATTTCGTCCATGTACACGTGTCTGATAAAAGGCATGAAATAATATCTTAAAAACCAACTGTTTTGGTCGCAAAACTCGGGCTCTATGATATTTGAAAAATTCTTGTCTAGTATGAACGTAGTGTCGCTGACCGAGGTGGTTCCGCAGTTTTCCTGCCATCTGTAAATAATGCTTTCCAAAAAGGTGGTTAAAGTATCGGTGTTTATATGTATGTCCACGTATTCCAAAAATTCGTTTTCGTAAACAAATTTTGTTTCGTCTGTTCCGCAAATAAACATGATTTTGCAACCGTAATACTCCATATAGGAAAACACATCCGACAGAATATCCGTTATTTTTGTGCCGTTTTTTTCGGCGGGCGTCGGAAAGCCGTTTCTCATCTCGAATATAACGTAAGAGTTGCTTACGAAAAAGTCGTCTCGATTGTAATATTCGATAAAATCGTCTATGTCTCTCGAAGAGTTGTAAATGAGAGTGATGTCTTCTATTCCCGAACATTGCTCGATATAGTCGCAGACGTCTTGACAATCGGGGTTGTCGCTGTAATAAAACACTTTTTCCAGCGACGGCATATCGTCCTCTGAAAAAGAGTCGGCTTTGACGGGCGCGGAAACGAGTGCGAATATTGCGCCCGAAAACAAAATCATTGCCAGCAATACGCAGACAACGGTCATGCGCTTATTTTTTGTGGATTTCATATTTTTCTCCTTGTTTTTTTTTATTTTTTATCTTTGGGAAACAAAATTCGGGGCGCAAGCGTTTAAAAAAGATTTTATGCGTCCCGTTTTACTTGAAACATCGGTCCGCCCTCCCGTTAAAAGAATGTTTGCTCTATATATTCGGTAAATGCCAATTTTATTCTAACATATTATACGTCCAAAAGAAACGGTTTTGACAAAAAAATTTAAAAATCGCGTCGGTTTGTTTTTGATTTGTGCGCAAATATATCACAATAGAATTTCGCACAGTATTGCATTTTTCGGGCTTTTATGATAAAATAATAACAAAAGTACAGTGTTTTGCCTTGCGGCAAAGGAGGTTTTTTTATGGGTTGGTTCAAGAGCCAGATGTGGAAGGTGATTGATTGGAAGGACGACGGCAACGATACTATGGTGTACCGTTTTCAGATGCCTTCCGACAAATATGAAATCATGAGCGGCTCCAAGCTCACCGTCAGGGAGTCGCAGGTTGCAGTTTTTGTCCACAAGGGAAAAATCGCGGATATTTTTCAGCCGGGGCAATATACGTTGAGCACCAACAATCTGCCCGTTTTGTCGGGGTTGAGAGCGCTGCTCTATCAGGGAAGAGACGTTGTGGTCAAATCCGACGTTTACTTTGTCAACACAAAGCAGTTCACCAATCTCAAATGGGGCACGAAAAATCCCATTACCATGCGCGACGCGGATTTCGGTATGGTGAGAGTGGGGGCTTTCGGCACCTATTCCATGCGAGTGTTCGACGCGGAGAGATTTTTGAAGGAGCTTTTCGGCACCAACAGCACCTTTACCGTCGCGGACATAAACGACCACTTGAAGAGTCTTCTTGTGTCGCAGATGGCGGATACGGTAGCGGAGTCCAAGATTCCCATGCTTGACATGGCGGCGAATTTGCAGGAGTTTTCCGCGATGTGCAGAACAAACATAACGGAGAAGTTCCGCGAATACGGGCTTGACATAACTTCCTTTACAATCGAAAACATAAGCCTGCCGCAGGAAGTGGAAAAGGTGCTGAACGAGCCTCGGCATACTCGGCGACAAAATGGGCACCTACACGCAGAAAAAGGCCGCCGATGCGCTGGGAGACGCGGCGCGCAACACGGGTACCGTGGGCACGTTTATGGGCGTGGGCATGGGCGGAGCCTTCGGCAACGCGATGAACAACGCCTTTTCAAATCTGGGCAACGCGCAGGACGCGGCGGCCAAGCAGGAGACAAAGCCCAAGCAGAAATACTGCGGGGAGTGCGGAGCGGCTATGTCCGTGGGCGCAAAATTCTGTCCCGAATGCGGCGCAAAGCAATCGTCGGGCAGCGTATGCGTCAAGTGCGGAGCCGACGTCAAGGGCAAAAAGTTCTGTCCCGAGTGCGGAACCAAGGTGGAGAACTGAAAAAATGCTAAGCCGCCGTCCTTGACGGACGGCGCGGAGGTTGAACTATGAAAAACAGGGACGCGGCGCTTGCCTTTGACAGTGCGGAAAGGATTTCCGAGGGGGACGCGGAGGCGTTCAAGTGTGCCGGCTGCGGCGCAAATATGCGGTACGAGCCTTCCGCGCAAAAGCTTGTGTGCGACCATTGCGGAAGCGAAGTGGATATAGCCGCCGACACAAACGTGACGGAGAGGGATTTTTCCGAGCTTGAGGAACACAGATGGGCGGAGGCGGGGCTTAAAACGGTGCGCTGCGACAACTGCGGCGCAACGGAGACCGTCAAGGGGGACGAGATTGCCACCGTGTGCCCTTTTTGTTCCAGCCCGCTCGTGTTGGAGGAGCATTGCTTTGACGGCGTAAAACCCGATTCGCTTATTCCCTTTTCGCTTGACAGGCAAAAAGGACTCGAAGCGTGCAAAAAGTGGCTGAAAAAGCGTTTTTTCGCGCCTTCAAAATTCAAAAAAAACATAAACGTCAACACAATCAGGGGCGTATATTATCCCGTGTGGACGTTTGACAGCACGACGGATACGGTATATGCGGGGCGTCTCGGGAAAACCTACACCACAACGCGGCGGGACAGCAAGGGCAACACGCATACGGAAGTCAAAGTGCGTTATTTCAACGTCAGCGGCACGAGACGAAATTATTTCGACGACGTGACGGTAAACGGAGGCGCCTTCGTTTCGGACAAAAATCTGTCCAAATTGCAGCCTTTTCCGCAGAACAGATACGTGGTTTATTCTTCGGAGTTTCTTGCGGGTTTTTTTGCAAACAATTACACCGTAGACCCGTATACGGCGTTCAAAACGGCGGAGGACAGGATGCGCGAAACAATCAGACGTCAGATTATTGCGTCCTACAACGCCGACGTAGTGGATTATCTCAACATGAGCATGAACCATGTCGGAAAATCTTTCAAATATATGCTCATGCCCGTTTACATAACCGCAACGAAATACCGTGACAAGCTTTACAATCAATACGTAAACGGCTGCACGGGAAAGATTACGGGGAGCGCTCCGGTTTCTCCGTTGAAGGTGTCGGTTGTTTCGCTGCTTGGCGCGGCGGTGATTGCGGGGGTAGTGTTGCTGTTAAAATTTTTCGGAGCTTTTTGATTGAATGTTTACTGCCCGAAAGCGTATTGCTTTCGGACGGTTTTTTCAATCACGGTAAATGTAAAAATCAATTGCAATACTTAAAAATTATCATAAAATTACGGCGTCTTACGGCGTCCAAAACAGCATAATATGATTATTGACACAGTTAATATAATCGGTTAAAATAAAAAAGGGCATACCCTGAAAAAACAGGAGGAAAATAAAAAATGAAAAAGATGTGGCTGTGGGCAGTGGTTGCGATTTTTTTCGTATCGTCGTTAGCCGTGTTTGCCGGCTGCGAAAAGCGGGAATATGTCGAGGTGTATGAGGTGAGAGAAGGTAATTGGGCGTACAGCGACAAAGTGACTTTCTTTTGGGGAGATAATGCGGACGGGCTTACGCTTGAACAATACGCTTTCGACTGCAAAAAGGTAAAAGTTCTCAAAAAAGTGGCGGCGCAGACGTTTCCTTACGAAAGCGGCGAAATGCTGCTGAATACGGAGCTGTTGACGTCGGACGGTATAGAGGACGTCGAGCTAAGGCAGTTTGCAGAGCAAACAAAAGAAAAGATGTCTTTAAAAGAAACGGAGCGTGAGAAAAACGCCGTGTTCAATCAGGAGTGTATAAAAAAGCTGGGGCTGACGGGCAGGTTTATTCTGACGGGAGATTTGGGAAGAATCGTCTCCCAACGCGCTAACGAATACATGACGACGGAGGATTATCTTGCGGCAATAGAAGCAAGCAAAAGTCCGCTTGTAAAAAGCCTTACATACAAACGCACGGATTTTGAAGAGCTCGAGCCCGAGCTGTTTCCCGAGCTTACCAAGCCTTCCGATATGTACGAAACGACCGCTGTCGTGTCTTCGGTTTTTTTCGGTCAGTCTACGAATTTTGACGAAAATACTTATCTTACTGACGAGGAGTTGGATGCTTTAAAAAAATTTGTACATTCTGCTAGTATTGACTTTGCCGACGATGTTTTAGGTAAAAAATCCGACGCCCCCGCAGAAAAGGAATTTTTAGATTATTTGCGCAAGAAAAACAAAGAGCAGGGGAAAGACGCTGATTGGCTTTATAAAGAATTGGAGGCTTTTTTCGGCTTTGATGGGTATTTTTATCACAGGAAGTATTTGGAAAACTCCGTTTCTTATGAGCCTACATATTTTTATGGCGAGGATTTATTGGATCTTTTTATGATCAAAGCAGAGGAAGCAAGAAAGTCCAAGCTTATCACAAGCGTATATAGTTCACTAAGCTTTTACCTGTCTACTTTTATTAATTTCAAAATCATAAACAATATATAAAATGTTTTACGAGGTGACGTATGAAAGCAAAAAAAGTTTCTGTATGTCTGATTGCATTGATATCGGTTTTGACAATTATGGCGTATCCTTTGGTATCAAATATAAAAATAAACGATTTTTCCGAGAAAATTTTTTTGGGCTGCGGCTTTGTCGGCGAAGAAAGTCTGACCTTGAAACAAATATCAAAGGCTGTGTCGGAAAATGTAGGCACGACCGTGTCGGTAGAATTTAAAGAAAGCTTCGGGGAAACGGAATTGTTTGCGGAGTTGATGGAACAGAGGAGTTCTGTGCCTGAAGGCATGGAGGACGCTTTCATATTGAATTTGAGGAATAAAAGGGAGAATTTTTACAAAACGCAGTTAAAAAATTTTATTGACGAATCAGGCATGAGCGAAATGCTTTTTGAAAAGCTGTACTTGACAAACAGCGTCAAGCTGCGCACCGAAGACATGAACGAGGGTGAAATAGCCGGTATAATAAATAAATTGCTCCGCTATGACAAAGTTTCGGCTGTTTCTGTCGAAAATCATATTTTTGAACAATCGTTAAGTACGGAATCGGAAATCCTGCCCATGAGCAGTTTTGGCAGCTGGGAGGATGAGACGCTGGGTTCAATGAATGCCGAGTTTGTGTCTGAAGACGATTTTGAATATAAAGGTTATGGCATAAACGTAGGGATTATCGAGCCGTTTTGGCTTTTCGCAAAAAATACAAGATCTTCCCGGAACGGCAAATGATTTAGTCAATTATCCTGAAGGCAAATATTGCAAATACGAAGGAGATGTAGATACAATTACCAAAGAAAACTTGGTGGTCGTAGTAAAGTCCGCCGGCAACAACGGCGACGGAATCACTTGCTTCGGAAATGCCGCAAATGTGATTACCGTCGGGGCAACCGACTATGAAGGAAATTTAGCGAGTTATTCATCTAAAAATACAGACAAAATGGCGGCAACGAAGCCTACGTTGGTGGCATACGGTATGCCGCATATCCCCAAAGAGACAATATGGTTTCACGGCAACGGAAACATGGGAACCAGCTTTGCCGCACCTTTTGTGACCGGCACTGTCGCAATTATGATGAATAAAAAACCTTCGTTAAAGTTATTTCCGGAAATGGTGCATTCCTTGCTTAATGCAAATACCTCTACGGCAAATTACACAACCGCACCTAAAAATGCAAACGGATTTTTATCCGGAGTGGGAGCCGGTATGCTGATGTTGGTAAGGTTCTCGATAATTTAGACAATACGCTGATGTTTTCGTCCCACAACAACGCTTCCGGAGATTTTGCGGGAGGAATGACGGCAGAGCCCGAGCGGGATTTACCTTACAACATCCTCAGGGTTTCGATATTCTGGTATGCAAATTCTTATTATAACAAAGTAGACGGATTTCCGATAATAACCAATTTCGAAGCACGGGTTTACATAGGCGGAAATCTGATTGCGTCTGCGCAGAGCCACGGGCAGAATTATATTATATTTGAAGAAATAATTTATAAAAGTCAGCTGTTGTCGGGCAACCCTTTGGTGCAGGTGTATTATATTTCGGGAGGCGAAGATGGGATAATTGACGTCGGCTCGGCTGCGTACGTTTGGCTGATGTAGGCTGTTGAGCAAACGCAGAGATTTTACGGAAAAAAGGTTGAAAACGCTTGACTGAATTCGCTTCCGTGATAAAGTATATCAAAAGGGTATTTTATGCCGACGCAAGAGGCAAACTATACGGAGGCTGAAATGCGAAAGTCAAAACGGAGGTCAGAAAAATGGTTAAGGAAATTTTGAGCGGACAGTTCGAGCGGAAGGTGCTGGGCGCTGCCAAGCCCGTGGTCGCGGATTTTTGGGCGCCCTGGTGCGGTTACTGCCGCAGAATGGCTCCCATGTTCGACAGATTGGAGCAGCAGTACGGCGACAAAATAGATTTCGTAAAAATCAATGTGGACGAGCACGGCGACGTGGCGCAGAGGTACAATGTCGACACCATTCCGCGTCTCGTGCTGTTTGTAGGCGGAGAGGAAAGGTCTCAGGCGTCCAACCCTGCTTCTCAGGCGGAAGCCGAGGATTGGTTGAAAGCCAACGGCGTGCTTTAAATGTCGGTGAAAAATGGACAACAAAACTTATGACGTAATTATCGCAGGCGGAGGTCCCGCGGGATACACCGCGGCAATGTACGCGGCGCGCAGCGGCTACACCGTCGCCGTTGTCGAGCAGATGTCCGCGGGCGGACAGATGGCGACTACCGAAACGGTAGAAAACTATCCGGGCTTTGACGACGGTATAGACGGCTTCGAATTGGGCGAGAGAATGCAGCGCGGGGCGGAAAGGTTCGGCGCGGTTACCGTTTACGCCGAGATAAAGTCGTTAAACCTCAAAGCGTCTCCCAAAACAGTCGAAACGACGGCGGGGGAGCTGAACGCGAAAGCGGTGGTGATTGCTACGGGGGCAAAGCCCAGACTGTTGGGCGTCGAAGGAGAAAGAGAGCTTACGGGCAAAGGCGTGGCGTACTGCGCGGTGTGCGACGGTATGCGCTACAAAGGCAAAGTCGCCGTAGTTGCGGGCGGCGGAAACAGCGCCGCGGCGGACGCGCTCTATCTGTCCAAAATATGCGAAAAGGTTTATCTCGTGCACCGCAGAGACCGCCTTCGCGCCTCCAAGGTATACACCGACGCGTTAAAAAACTGCGGGGTGGAATTTTTGTTTGACAGCCGCGTCGTCGCGCTTGAAGGCGACGGAGCGCTTGGCGGCGTCGTGACGGAAAACGTAAAAACGGGCGCGCGGACAAAAATACCCTGCGCCGCTTTGTTCGTGGCGGTGGGCAGACAGCCCCAAACCGAATTGGTCAGGGGACAGCTCGCTCTTGACGAAAACGGCTATATCCTCGCGGACGAAACCACTAAGACATCTGTGGACGGCGTGTTTGCCGTCGGCGACGTAAGAACCAAGCCTTTGCGGCAGATTGTGACGGCGGCTGCCGACGGGGCGACCTGCTCGCATTTTATCGAAGAGTATCTCGGTTGAGACGCTCGGTTTGCAAGCGGAAAAAATTCAAATTAAAAATCAAAGGACGCTGAATTTTCAGCGTCCTTGTTATTTCTTTTGGGCGGATTGGCGCAGTTTTCAGGTGCGGTTTGTCAGCTTGAAAACGTCCGCGGGTTTGCCGATGA
>OHFG01001490.1_pt1 | contig 10302 bp, 6 predicted proteins | sample 1567411 | NCBI WGS metagenome assembly OHFG01 (sample SAMEA3879563, study PRJEB24766) | human gut metagenome | biome: human-associated habitat; feature: feces | place: USA | collected 1985/1987
ATCTGCACGCCCCACTTTGCGGTATATTTTGTCCGAATTCGGTTGTCGTAGCCCATGAATTTTGGCAAGTAAAGATTATCTGAAAACTGAAAAAATAGGTATAAAAAATAAATATAGGGCTGTTGCAATGACGGAAAATAAGGTATGATATCTGCAGAAGCATGTTACACGTTTCTATAACCCGGGTGAAGTAAATGAAAAAGGCAATAATCTGTTGAGATATCTTCACCGGATAGACACAAAATCATTTGGAGAAAGTTATATGAAAAAGTTTAAGTTAAATGTACAGAGACATATCTGCATTTTATTATGCTTTATTTTATATATTACCGTGCTTCCCCTTCCTGTATCAGCAGAGGAAGCAAAATCCAAAACAGTCAGAGTAGGCTGGTATGAAGGAACTTATAATACCACAGGAGCAGACGGTCAGAGGAGAGGCTACAGCTACGAATACCAGCAGGCAGTAGCTGCGCATACCGGATGGAAATATGAATATGTGGAGGGAAGCTGGGCAGAACTGATGAGCATGCTGAAAAATGGACAGATCGATCTGCTGGGAGGCATTTCCTATACAGAGGAACGTTCCACTTCCATGCTTTTTTCAGAATTGCCTATGGGAGAGGATAAATATTACCTGTATGTGGATACTTCTAATACAGATATCTCCACTTCAGATCTGACTACATTAAATGGAAAAAGAATCGGTATGCTGCCGAATGCACTTCCTGCCGAAATGTTCCATGAGTGGGAGAAAAGTCATGGAGTGAACACGCAGCAGGTTGATATTACCGGTGCAGATGATGTTCGTCAGAAATTGAAAAATCATGAAATTGACGGATTTGTTTTAAATGAATCTCCACAGTGGGAAAGAGACGATATTTCACCAGCTATTCTGATTGGTGACTCCTATAACTATTTTGCAGTCAGCAAAAAACGCCCGGATCTGAAAGAAGAGCTGGATCAGGTAATGCAGAAGATAGAGAGGGAGAATCCTTTTTATACAGACGATCTTTATAAAAGGTATCTCTCCGCAAATTCCCTTGAAACTCTTACAGATGAGGAGCAGAACTGGCTGGAACAGCATGGGGCGGTCCGGATTGGATATCTGAAAAATGATGTGGGTATCAGCCTTGTGGATACGGAGTCAGAGAAACCGGTAGGAATTATTAACGATTATATTAGTCTGGCTTCTGGCTGTCTGGGAGAAAAAAACATAGAATTTCAGTTGACAGGCTTTGAGTCTCAGGAGAAAGAGCTGCAGGCATTAAAGGATAGCAGGATTGATATGATTTTTCATATGAATCAGAATCCATATGAAGCTGAGCAAAACGATGTTATATTGTCAAATACTGTTTTTGAAGTCAATGTTGCAGTACTCACCGGTGTTAAGAAGTTTGATGAAAATAAAGAGAATACAGTAGCAGTGAGCAGGAATAACCTGCTGGGGAAGTGGTATATTTCTTTTAACTATCCTTTCTGGAAAATAAAGGAATATAACTCATCTGCTGAGGCCGATAAAGCAGTTCAAAGTGGAGAGGCAGACTGCTTTGTTGCGAAGGCAGGACAGTCATTAAAGACACTGGAGGACAGCAAAATGCGCAGTATTTTTCTTACGAAATCCGGCGCTTCCTGCTTTGCGGTCACCAGGGAAAACACAACATTAATGAATATCCTGAACAAAACCATTCAGACTCTGCCTGCTTCCAGACTTTCCAGTCAGTTTTGCGTATATGAAAACGCACCTGGCAAGGTTACTCTGGCAGAATACATAAAGGATAATCTGCGGGTAGTTTCCATTTGGTTTGTAAGTGTGGTCTTGATTATTGTGTGGATTATAGTTTATCTGCTGATACAAGCGAGAAAAGCCCAGATTCAGGCAGAAAAGGCCAATGCCGCCAAATCAGATTTCCTTTTCAATATGTCTCACGATATCCGGACACCCATGAATGCCCTGCTGGGATACAGTGAGCTGATGAAAAGGGAATTGACTGATCCCAAGCTTCTGGATTATCAGGAGAAGATGGAACAGTCCGGAAATCTGCTGCTGTCTATTATCAATAATGTGCTGGACATGGCCCGGATTGAAAGCGGTAAGGTGGAACTGGATGAAGATTATGTGAAGATCAGAGATATTTATCAGGGAATTTACAAAATTTTCCAGGCGGAAGCGGAGAAAAAAGGTATTCACCTTAAGATGGAATACGATGTCAAGCATGAGCACGTAATCTGCGATGAGACGAAGAACAAGGAAATTTTCCTCAATCTGATCAGTAATGCGGTAAAATATACAGCTTCAGGGGGAAGAGTTACCATAAGGATCACAGAGCTTGACTGTGACAGGAAAGACTATGTGCGGATACGGACTCAGGTAATTGATACAGGTATCGGAATGAGCGAAGAATTCCTTCCATCTCTCTTTGAGGCTTTTGCCAGGGAACGAAATACAACAGACGGAAAGATTGCGGGAACAGGTCTGGGAATGCCGATCATAAAGAAGTATATTGATATGATGTACGGAACTATTGAAGTAGAAAGTAAGCAGGGAGAAGGAAGTAAATTTACAGTTACCCTGGAATACAGGATTGCTGATAAGAGTTACTATGAACGGGTTACGGAAAAATTTTCAGATATGGATGAAACCAGGATCAGCGGAAAACATATTTTGCTTGCAGAGGATAATGATCTGAATGCGGAAATCGCAGAGTTTATCCTGGAGGATATGGGACTTATGGTTGATCGTGTTGAGGATGGAGTTCAATGTGTGTCAAGGATAGAACAGAAACCGGCAGGCACCTATGACCTGATCCTTATGGATATCCAGATGCCGAACATGGACGGCTACAGGGCAACTGAGATGATCCGCGGACTGTCAGATAAAGACAAAGCCACTATTCCAATCATAGCCATGACAGCCAATGCCTTTGAGGAAGACAGAAAAAAGGCACTGGCAAAAGGAATGAACGGACATATTGCAAAACCTGTTGATGCAGAAAAAGTTGAGAAGACTATTTGTGGGGTTTTAGGCAGTCAGAGTGAACAGTAACGCGACACGTTAAAGTACAGAACAGGTATTCGCTTGCTCTGTACTTTTTTTATATGGGATGATATACTGAAAATATAACCATATTAAACATATTTCAATTTTTGATAAGTGAAATTTGATTAAAACAGGAGAATATTATGGATCATTTTGAATTGCATTCCGAGTACAAGCCAACTGGAGATCAGCCTCAGGCAATTGAACGTCTGGTCAGAGGCTTTAAAGAAGGCAACCAGTTTGAAACTTTGTTGGGTGTCACCGGTTCCGGCAAGACATTTACCATGGCGAACGTCATCGCCCAGCTAAACAAACCAACCCTCATCCTCGCCCACAACAAAACTCTCGCAGCACAGCTTTACGGAGAGATGAAGGAATTCTTCCCTGAGAACGCAGTGGAATACTTTGTCTCCTATTATGACTACTATCAGCCGGAGGCTTATGTCCCGTCTTCAGACACCTATATTGCCAAAGACTCCTCCATCAATGACGAGATTGACAAACTCCGTCTCTCTGCCACAGCCGCAATGTCAGAGCGGAAAGACGTAGTGGTCATTTCCTCCGTTTCCTGTATCTACGGACTGGGTTCCCCTCAGGAATTCTTTGACATGATGATTTCCCTGCGTCCGGGAATGACCAAAGACCGGGATGAGGTAATCCGGGAACTGATCGACATTCAGTACACCAGAAATGAGATGGACTTCCACCGAAGCACCTTCCGTGTCCGTGGAGATACCCTGGAAATTTTTCCTGCCAACAGCTCCGATACAGCCGTGAGAGTAGAATTTTTCGGAGATGAGATCGACCGTATTTCAGAAATTGATGTACTGACAGGAGAAATCAAATGCCAGCGTTCTCATATCAGCATCTTCCCTGCATCCCACTATGTAGTACCAGCAGAACAGATCCAGAAAGCAGCTGTAGCAATAGAAGAAGAATTAAAAGAACGTGTAGAGTATTTCAAAAGTGAAGACAAGCTTCTGGAAGCCCAGCGAATCTCAGAACGCACCAATTTCGATATTGAAATGATGAAAGAAACCGGATTCTGTTCAGGAATCGAAAATTATTCCAGACATCTGTCAGGATTAAAGCCCGGACAGCCGCCATACACATTGCTGGATTATTTTGGAGATGACTTCTTACTTATTATAGATGAATCTCATATCACAGTACCTCAGGTAGGAGGAATGTACGCCGGTGACCAGAGCAGGAAGCAGACACTGGTAGACTACGGATTCCGGCTTCCTTCAGCCAAAGATAACCGCCCCTTAAGCTTCGAGGAATTCGAATCCAAACTGGATCAGGTCATGTTTGTATCTGCCACTCCGGGACAATATGAGTATGATCACGAGCTCCTCCGCGCAGAACAGATCATCCGTCCAACCGGACTTCTGGATCCGAAAGTAGAAGTCCGCCCCATTGAAGGCCAGATCGATGATCTGATCGGAGAAGTAAACAAAGAAGTGTCAAAGAAACACAAAATCCTGATCACCACTCTCACCAAACGAATGGCAGAAGACCTGACAGAATATATGAAAGAAGTAGGAATCCGAGTCCGTTACCTCCATTCCGATATCGATACCTTAGAGCGTGCCCGCATCATCCGGGATATGCGTCTGGATGTTTTTGATGTTCTGGTAGGAATCAACCTCCTTCGAGAAGGCCTGGACATCCCGGAAATCACCCTGGTAGCAATCCTAGATGCAGACAAAGAAGGTTTCCTCCGTTCCGAAACCTCCCTCATCCAGACCATCGGACGAGCTGCCCGAAACAGCGAAGGTCACGTAATCATGTACGCAGACAACATGACCGATTCCATGCACAAAGCCATCACCGAAACCAACCGCCGCCGCACCATTCAGGAAGCCTATAACAAAGAACACGGAATCACTCCGACTACTATCAAAAAAGCAGTCCGCGACCTCATCGCCGTATCCAAAGCAGTAGCCGAAACCGAAGTCCGACTCCAGAAAGACCCAGAGTCCATGACCCGCAAAGAACTCACCAAACTCATCGCCCAGGTAGAAAAACAAATGCGTACCGCAGCCGCAGACCTCAACTTTGAACAGGCCGCCGAACTACGTGATAAAATGATCGACCTGAAAAAGAACCTTGACGCTCTTGATAAATAGAACAAATGACCTGAAACAAGAAAATACTAATTGCGGTCAAGCCTGCGAGAAGAAAAGAATGACCTGAAACAAGAAAATGATAATTACGGTCAAGGCTATAAGAAGAAAAGAATGACCTGAAACAAGAAAATAACAATTGCAGTCAAGCCTATGAGAAGAAAAGAATGACCTGAAATAGGAAAAGAAAAATTACAGTCAAGGCCAGGGCAGGAAAAGAATGACTTGAAACAGGAAAAATATTTTTATGGTCAATTCCAGAACAGGTTACAAGTAATATGAGATAAAAAATGATGTTACAGTCAATTTCTCACAGCATTCTTTTCATCAAATCAAATAAATAATATTGTTATGAAATAACAAAAAATTCACAAAATAATATTGACAAACCAAATCAAGAGTGCTATCTTATGAACATAAGGTGTTAGCACTCCTAAAACACGAGTGCTAACAAACCAAAAACAAAGGCAGTAAAGGAGTGGAACTTCATGGATCAGGAATTAGATGATCGTAAAAAGAAAATACTAAAAGCCATCATCAAAACCTACATGGAAACAGGCGAACCGGTGGGTTCCCGGACCATTTCCAAGTTTGCAGATTTAAATGTAAGCTCTGCCACCATCCGGAATGAGATGTCAGACCTGACAGATATGGGATATATCGTACAGCCCCACACCTCAGCCGGAAGAATTCCTTCTGATAAAGGTTATCGCCTCTACGTAGACGAGCTGATGAAAGAAAAGGAATCAGAGGTTCAGGAAATCAAGGATCTCATGATAGAGAAAACTGACAAACTGGATAAAATGTTGAAGCAGGTAGCAAAGGTACTGGCCTCCAATACCAACTATGCAACAATGATCTCTGTTCCACAGTACAGCGGAAGCAAGATTAAATTCATCCAGCTTTCCCGTGTGACACCCCTTCAGCTTGTGGCAGTAGTAGTGAGTGATAACAATGTCATCCGAAACCAGATCATCAATCTGGATGAGGAGATGGACGATCAGACAATCCTGAAATTAAATCTTCTTCTTAACACCAACTTAAATGGGGTGCCCATTCAGGATATCAACCTGGGAATGATTGCCCGCCTGAAAGAACAGGCAGGTGTACATGGCTCTGTGGTTGGCACAGTCCTTGATGCAGTGGCAGACACCATCCAGGTAGACGAAGACGATATGCAGATATATACTTCAGGAGCAACCAACATTTTCAAGTATCCGGAGCTTGCAGACACAAGCAAAGCGAGCGAGCTGATTTCAGCATTTGAAGAGAAGCAGGATCTGGTAGACCTGGTGAAAGAGAGAATGTCTGATACAGAGAACACAGGAATTCAGGTGTACATTGGTGATGAGATGCCGGTGCAGACCATGAAAGACTGCAGTGTAGTCACAGCCACTTACGAACTTGGAAAAGGAATGCATGGTACCATCGGTATCATCGGTCCCAAGCGTATGGATTATGCAAACGTAGTTGACAGCCTGAAGGCTTTGAAAGTCCAGCTGGACGAACTGATTAAGAAAGAGAGTTAGAAAGGCGGTAATAGAGAGTGTCAGAAGAAACAAAGAACACAGCTCAGGAAGAAGAGACAACAGATACTCCGGTAACAGAAGAAACTGTTGAGAATGAACCTGAAGTTGTAGAGAACGGCGAAGCAGAAACAGAGGAAATCCCGGTAGAGGACGGAGACGAGGAAGCTTCCCAGGATGACAAGAAAGACAGCAAATCAAAAACTTCTTTCTTCGGCAAGAAGAAAAAAGAAAAAGATAAATTTGAACAGCAGATTGAAGAACTTACAGACAGGCTGAAACGAAACATGGCTGAATTCGATAACTTCCGTAAGAGAACGGAGAAAGAGAAATCCAGCATGTATATCATCGGAGCCAAGGACATAGTTGAGAAAATGCTTCCGGTTGTGGATAACTTCGAGAGAGGTCTTGCACAGGCACCTGAAGGAGATTCTTTTGCAGATGGCATGAAGATGATCTATAAACAGCTGATCACCACATTAGATGAGCTGGGCGTGAAACCGATTGAAGCAGTGGGTAAGGAATTTGATCCGAACTTCCACAACGCAGTAATGCATGTGGAGGATGAAGAAGCTGGTGAGAATATTGTGGTAGAAGAATTCCAGAAGGGTTACACCTACAAGGATTTCGTAGTCCGCCACAGTATGGTAAAAGTAGCCAACTAATTTACATGAAAATATAGAATATATCAAATCTAGTTGAAAATAAACAGGAGGAACAAGATTATGGGAAAAATCATTGGTATTGACTTAGGTACAACAAACAGCTGTGTAGCCGTAATGGAAGGCGGACAGCCAACAGTTATCGCTAATACAGAAGGCGCAAGAACAACACCATCAGTTGTCGCTTTCACAAAAACAGGAGAACGTCTTGTAGGTGAACCTGCAAAACGTCAGGCAGTAACAAACGCAGAGAGAACAATCTCTTCCATTAAAAGAGAGTTGGGAACAAAATGGGCAGTAGGCATTGTGCTATTCCAGTGTGCTGTAGCATGGGTGGTAGCATTTGTAGTTCATTTGATCGGAATGGCAATTTTGGCGTTATAATAAAGGGCAGTCGAAAGACTGCCTTTTTTACGTTGAAAATCCCTGTACGCTATGATATACTGAGCTTTGATCAAAACAGAGGGCAGGAAATTGTTCATGAAAAAGATTAGATGTATAATTGAAACAGTACTTGCAATTCTGATGATAGCAGTACTTATTTTCGGCATTAAAAATGATATTGCACCAAAAAATGTATTTAATGAGACTGTTCTCAAGCCAGAAGGTACGTGGAGTGAGAAAATGCTTGCATCAGACGAAATTGTTCAGTATGAGTATGATATTCCAAAATCGCAGAATGAAAAAAACTGGATAATGATGTTAAAAACACATTGGGTCGATTTTGAAATCTTTGCCGATGATGTAAGTCTTTATCGTACAGAAGGAAAGCGAACAGGTTTTGTACATTTATTCGAAGTTCCAACAGGAAAGAAACTGACAGTTCAATTTTTTCATGTCTCAGAAAAAGCAGCAGATGCAATTGAGCAGTCAGATTTTCAAATAGGAAATCGAAGCGGTATATATCGTATGATTTTGGTCAAAAATATTCATGCTGGTATATTTGCTGTGTTTGCAGCAGTGTCGGGATTTACAGCCATATTTGCAGGCTTTTATATGCGTAAGGCATGGACAAGGCAGATATGCGAAAGTTTGATATGTCTTGGTGCTTTTGTTGTGGACGCTGGTTTATGGATTTTAACAGATTCAAAATTTTTGCTTTTATTTACGCAAAAAAGCGGCGTGATCGAACTAGTATCATTTTTGGCATTTTTTATGCTTGCCATTCCGCTTCTTGGCTTTACAAAGCGGATGTTTACAGGAAAAGAAAAGATGTTTGGAATTATGCAGTGCTTGTTTGCTGCAATGCTTGGATTATACTGCATAAACTACATAACAGCGTTTATACCGATTGCAATCATAATTGTATTAGAACATATTTTAATTGCAATTACAATTACTATAGTTGTAGTGGAAGGATTTATTAGGCTTCACAAAAATAAAAACGTAAAACTGTTTCGTGTGCTGAGTGGCTATAGTATATTCAGTATATGCAGTATTATAGCAATTGCCTTTTATTACATTGGTCTTGAGTTTCAGTATTCCATTTCCTATGTCATTGCAATTCTGTGCTTTGCATTTTTTTTGGCAGATGCGGCTGGAATTGCAATTTATGAGCAAATTCGCGAAAATGCAAACGTGGCATTATATGCAAAGATGGCTTATACAGACATGATGACAGGTCTTAAAAATCGTGCTGCATTTACTGAGGACAGCAGCAGAGATGCCCATACATCTGGTGCTGTTTCTTATATCATGATCGATGCAAACAACTTAAAAAAGATCAATGATTCACTGGGTCATAAAAGAGGTGATGAGCTTTTAACAACAGTTGCAAGATGCATGGAAACAGGTGTGAAAAAATCTGCAGGAAATGGAAGCTGTTATCGTGTTGGCGGAGACGAGTTTGTAATTCGCCTGAATAATGCTACAGAGCAGGATGCAAAAGAATGTATGCAGCGTGTGAAAGAAGCACTTGCAGAGGCAGATAAAAAGACAGATATTCCGATTTCAGCAGCGATGGGATATGCATGGAGTGATGATCCTGACAAGGATACAGAAAAACTGCTGCAAAGTGCAGATGATAAGATGTATGAAAATAAGCAGATGATGAAGAAGGGTAAGATACTATAAAGAAAAATAAGGCGGCCATTGGCCGCCTGTTTCATTTCGCCCACGGAAAGATAATCGAGAGGCTGTCATCTGAGGAATTGCTTGCTGAAGTAGTATCTGGTGCAGATTCAGCAGTTTGTGAGTCTTCGGTCTGATTTTCGCTTTGAGATTGTCCTGCCGTCGGTGCTTGTGTTTCGACCTCGGATTGCTGCGCTTGTGTTTCCACCGATGTTAAAGTAGCTGTCTCTGGCTGTATTTCGGTTTCTGCCTGTGTCTGTCCAAGCGCTGGATCAAAATAGTTGTAAACATGACCTGGTACCATGCCGCCTCTTGCAGCTGCCATTTCACTGACTGTAACGAGCTCATAGCCGGCAGCAATCAGTTCTGGGATGATAATTTGGGATGCCTGCGCAGAGGATGCTTCCATATCGTGCATAAGCACAATGGCGCCGTCTTTTACCTTGCTTCTTATTGTATCGCATGTGGTTGCCACATCATGATGCTGCCAGTCAATTGTGTCCACGCACCACATGATAAGCGGATAACCGTCATCAACAGCTGCTACATTGGCACATGATGCATCATCAGTTGCGCCTGTCGGCGGTCTCATGATGCATGGGCGGTTTCCTGTAATCATCTGCACATAGGAGCTTGTACTGCTGATTTCCTGATCTGTTACCTGTGCATCCATATTTGTAATTTTATAATGATTGTAGGTATGATTTCCAATTTCAGAACCTGAATTTTCAATATTTTGGATAATATCCGCGCAGCGTTCTACATTCCTGCCAAGAACAAAGAATGTAGCATAGGCACCATTTGCTGTAAGTGTATCAAGAATGATCTGTGTATTTTGCGTGGAAGGACCATCATCATACGTCAGCGCAACCATTGGC
>OHFG01001500.1_pt1 | contig 10264 bp, 10 predicted proteins | sample 1567411 | NCBI WGS metagenome assembly OHFG01 (sample SAMEA3879563, study PRJEB24766) | human gut metagenome | biome: human-associated habitat; feature: feces | place: USA | collected 1985/1987
AACCACGCTGCTATACGGTCTCGGGTCAGACGCAATGCCGTATGCCTCCAGCCCCAGCGCCCGTGCAATATAAACCGCGCGGTACAGATGGTATTTTTGCGTGACAATGACGACCTTTTTCGCCTGAAATACATCCCGCGCACGATACATCGTTTCATAGGTGGAGAAACCTGCGTGATCCATAAACACGTCGTCCGCCGCCACGCCCTTTTCCACCGCGTATTTTTTCATGGCATTGACTTCATCGTAGTCCTCTTGCCCATGATCCCCGCTCATCAGGATTTTTTTTGCGCCGCCGCGCTCGTAAACGTCAATCGCGCCAAGCACCCGATCCTCCAGCATATGGCTAAGCGTATCCTTGCCCCACACCATTGCGCCCAACGCGATCACACAATCTGCGTTCACCTGCTCCGTTTCCTGTGGCTCCAAGATATACCGGCGGGCACTGCCCACCACAATCCCATTGATAACGAAGGGGGATAACACGCCCAAAACAAGCAAAATACATACCGCTGCAAGCACACGCTTTTTCCCCTTTGATGCTGTTTGAAGCCAGGAAGGCTGCTTTCTGTTTCTCATTCCATTCCTCCGCCTCATTCCGGCGTTTGTCAATTCTTCTTCTCGAGCTTTTCCAGCGACTCCATTTTCAAATATGCATTGATAAAGCCGTCCAGATCCCCGTCCATCACAGCGTTGATATTGCCGGCTTCATAGCCTGTGCGATGATCTTTAACCAGCGTATAGGGCATAAAGACGTAGGAGCGGATCTGGCTGCCCCAGCCGATCTCCTTCTGGTCGCCCTTGATATCCTCAATCTTATCCAAATGCTCGCGCTCCTTGATCTCCACAAGCTTCGATTTGAGCATGCGCATCGCAACTTCGCGGTTTTGATGCTGGCTGCGCTCCACCTGGCAGGAAACGACAATCCCTGTCGGGATATGTGTCAACCGCACGGCGGATGATGTTTTATTCACCTTCTGCCCTCCTGCGCCGCTCGCGCGGTAAACATCCATCTTGATATCCTCCGGGCTGATCTCCACATCAAAGGTGTCGTCAATTTCCGGCATCACCTCCAGGGAAGCAAAGGAGGTGTGCCTACGGCCAGAAGAATCAAACGGAGACACACGCACCAGCCGGTGCACGCCCATTTCGCTGCGCAAAAAGCCATAAGCATTGAGGCCTTCTACCAGCAACACAGCGGATTTCAGACCCGCCTCGTCGCCGTCGAGAAAATCAAGTGTGCTCACCTTAAAGCCATGGCGCTCGCCCCAATGATTATACATGCGGAACAGCATCTCTGCCCAATCCTGCGCCTCCGTGCCCCCTGCACCCGCATGGAAGGTAAGGATGGCGTTTTTGGAATCAAATTCGCCGCTGAGAAGGGTTGCCAACGTTTGGGCTTCGATCTCCTTTTTCACCGCTTTTACACTCTCCTGGCACTCTGGCAGGAGATCCAAGTCGCCCTCTTCATTGGCCAATTCGATCATAACAAGCGCGTCGTCAAAATTCGATTTCAGCGTTTCATAGGCCGAAATTCGGTTTTTTAGCATACTCACGCGCTGCAACACCTTTTGGGAGTTGCCGAGATCCTCCCAAAAGCCGTCCGCCGCCGTCTGCTCCTCCAGCGTTGCCACCTCTTTGCGCATTTCTTCCAGGCCAAGCGCAGAAGAAAGCTCCTTGAGGGCATCCTCATCCTCAAGCAGCTGCAGGCGAAGTTCTTCAAACTGTATCATCGTATCCATCCTTAATCCATATAGATTTATCTTTGCCAATACGTAGTTTATTATAAGTTTACAGCGGCGGAATGTCAATGCCAGCGGCCCGGAACTCCAAAAGACGTGTCTCCCCCGACGCAAAAACGGGACGGCTGCTTTGCCGTCCCGCCTCGTTTGATCAACTTGTCTGCTGAAACATATGATTGAGCGGCCCGTTCCCTGCTCCCAGATCAAGCCCTGCACGCAGCGCATTCGTGAGATACTCCTTCGCTGCCCGAGCGCTCTCCACGAGCGATTGCCCCCGCGCTAAGCCACAGGCAATCGCAGAGGAAAGCGTGCAGCCGGTGCCATGCGTATTGGAATTTTCCACCCTGCGGCCCTGGAGCCAGTGAGCTTCCCCATTTTGGAGCAGCAAATCGTCCGCCGTCTTGGCAAGATGCCCCCCTTTGAGGAGCACCGCCGCCCCCGTCTGATCCGAGAGCAGCCGCGCAGCGCGCTCCATCTCCGCTTCATCACGTACGCGCATTCCGCAAAGGGCCTCCGCCTCCGGCAGATTCGGCGTGATAAGCTGCGCCATTGGGAACAGCTTTCGCTTCATCCACTGCACCGCTTCCTGGTCAAGCAGCCTGTGCCCACTCGTGGAAATCATCACCGGGTCGATTACGATGCATTCCGCTTGACCATGAGCCAGCGCCTGTGCCACCGCCTGCACAATCTCGGCATTGCAGAGCATGCCGATTTTGACCGCATCGGGCCGGATATCCCCTACCACACAGTCGATTTGCTGGACGACTAGATCCACGGGAACCGGCTCCACCCTAGATACGCCCAGCGTATTCTGCACGGTCAGCGCAGTGATGGCGCTCGTTGCATAAAGGCCGTGGGCGGTGATCGTCTTGATATCCGCCTGAATACCCGCCCCTCCGCTCGGATCTGATCCCGCGACGGTCAGCACTGTTTTCACAGCAAAGCCTCCTCCGCCCCGGGAAACAAGGGCATATAAACATCCGCGAGCTGCCGGATCTGCTCTTGATCCGCCTGGGAAGATGCGTCGTAAACGGCCGCAACGGGGAACCCCGCCCGCTTTGCGGTCTGCATCGCATAGAGCGCATCCTCAAAGACCACCGTCTGTTCCCGCGGTGTGCCCAGTTTTTTCTGTGCCAATACAAAAATATCCGGACTGTCCTTGCCGAAGCCCGCCTCTGTGCAGGTGAGAAGGAAGGAAAAATAGCTGAGCAGCCCTGTGCGCCGCAATGCGGCTTCTGCCAAAGGGCGGTCTGTCGCCGTTGCCACGCACATTTTCACACCCGATTGCCGAAGCGCGTGCAAAAAATCTCGAACGCCCTCCTTTGCAGGCGCCGTTTTTCGATAGAAGGCTTCAATCCGCGCGTTGACCCCATCCATAATCTCCGCTTCCGGCAAGTTCACGCCGTAGCCAGAGCGAAAATATGCCGCCGCCTGCCTCATCGACATCGTCAGGAGCCGCTCCGGCAAATCCGGGCGTGCCTGGATGCCCAGCCCCGCAAGGTAATCAATGCCCACCCGATCCCAAATCGGCATGGAATCGAGCAGCGTACCATCCATATCAAAAATGGCTCCGGTCATTTTCATGCAGCAATTCCCCCTTCCACCTTTTCCACCTCTATTCTACCCCCTGCACAGCCTGCTGCGCAAGCATGGAAAGCCTTCTCGCCGCATCGCCGGGCGACGGTGCGGCAAAAATTGCTGACACTACCGCCACACCGTTGATCCCACTGCCGGTGAGCTCCGGTAAATTTGCCTCATTAATCCCGCCAATTGCCACCACCGGGATTTTGACTGCTGTGCAAATCTCCCGCAGCGTTTCAAGAGACACGGTATCTGCATCCAGCTTTGTCGATGTGGAGAATACCGCGCCGACGCCGAGATAATCCGCGCCCGCTTCCTGCGCCAAAACTGCTTGGGAAACCGTCTGAGCGGATACGCCCAGGATTTTATCCGGGCCGATTCTGGCGCGTACTTCGCCTGCCTCTTCACCGCAGCAGCCTCCTCCATAAATGATTTTTCATCCAAATCCTTCTCCCGTAGCTGTAGCATGGTCACGCCGCCTTGGAGAGCCTCCTCCACCTGCTGAAACAGGGTCTTTTCCCCAAGCCAGGAGCGGTCTGTCACCGCATAGAGCAATAAATTTTGTTTATCGAACTTCATAGTTTGCCCCTCTTTCCAACGTTTCTGCATCCAGGCAATCAATCGCGTCGATCAATCGGTTGCGGTAGGTGGAATTGCCCTCCCCCTTCTGTAACCGCTCCAGCGCGATCTCCCCGCAAACGCCCATTGCGCCCACTGCGGCAGCTGCCGCTTCCAGCGGGCATTCCGGATTTGCCGCGAGATACGCGGCAGTCATGGCGGAAAGCATGCAGCCCGTGCCGGTAACGCGGCCCATCATCGGCCGGCCGTTGCGGATGACAAACGTGCGCTCTGCATCCGAAACAAGGTCGATTGCACCGGTTACGGCAATCACCGCGCCCGTTTTGGCCGCAAATGCCTTGACGAAAGCCACCGCCGCATTAAGCGTTTCCTCCGTTACGATATCCGCCGCATCCGCATCGACCCCCTTTGTTGTGCCGGAGCCGGAAGCGAGTGTTTTGATTTCAGAAATGTTGCCCCGGATGACGGTAAAGCGGATTTCATCAATAAGCCTTCACGCTGTCTCCGTCCGCAGCCTGGACGCGCCCGCGCCAACCGGATCGAGCACGACCGGCCGGCCGAGCGCATTTGCCTTTTTCCCGGCGAGAAACATGCCCTCCACCATGGCGTTCAGTGTGCCGATGTTGATATTTAAAGCGTTGCTGATCGCGGTGATTTCCTCCACCTCGGACGCATCGTCCGCCATCGTGGGGGACGCTCCGCAGGCGAGCAGGATATTCGCACAGTCGTTGGCGGTTACATAATTTGTAATATTGTGGATCAGGGGCGATGTTTTCCGTATATTTTCAAGCTTTTCTCCGAACATATTGCATTCTCCCTTTCTCAGTCCATGATATCTACGTCTTCGCCACGCAGGATCTTATTAATGTTGCGCACCGCGCACATTTTGCCGCACATCGTGCAGGTATCCTCCCGCTCAGGCGTGCTCTGCGCGCGGTAGGCACGCGCTTTCTCCGGATCGAGCGCCAGAGAAAACTGCCGCTCCCAGTCAAGATTCCTCCTGGCCTCGCTCATCTGGTAATCCCATTCGTCCGCGCCGGGCAGGCCCTTGGCGACATCCGCCGCGTGGGCGGCAATTTTGGAGGCGATAATCCCCTCCTTTACATCCTCCACTGTTGGCAACCGCAGGTGCTCGGCAGGCGTTACATAACACAGGAAGGAGGCGCCGTAGGTAGCCGCGATCGCCCCGCCGATCGCGCTGGTGATGTGGTCGTAGCCGGGGGCCACATCCGTGACCAACGGGCCGAGCACATAAAAGGGCGCGCCCTTGCAGACCGTCTGCTCAATCTCCATATTCGACCGGATTTGATTGAGCGGCATATGCCCCGGGCCCTCGATCATCACCTGCACATCCCGCTTCCATGCCCGCTGCGTTAGCTCGCCTAATGTGACGAGTTCCTCAATCTGCGGGATATCGCCCGCGTCCGCAATGCTGCCCGGGCGGCAGGCATCGCCAAGGCTCAAGGTCACATCGTATTCCCGGCAGATCTCCAGAATCTCATCGAAACGCGCGTAGAACGGGTTTTCCTCCCCGGTCAGCTCCATCCAGGCGAAAATGATAGAGCCGCCGCGGGAAACGATATTGGTGTGGCGCTGATTCCCCTTGAATTTTCGAGCCGTCTCCCGGTTGATACCGCAGTGGATCGTCATAAAATCCACGCCCTCCTGTGCGTGCATGCGTACCACATCGATCCACTCATCCGAAGTGATGGTTTTCAATGGCTTGTTGTAATAAACTACCGCATCATAGATTGGCACCGTGCCCAGCACCGCCGTGCAGCCGTACACAAGCTTTTGACGGAATGCCTTTGTGTCGCCGAAGGAGCTCAGATCCATGATCGCCTCTGCGCCCATGGCAACGGCCGCCTCCACCTTTTTGAACTCTTCATCCAGATCAAGGCAATCTCTGGACACGCCGAGGTTCACATTGATCTTCGTGCGTAGGGCGCGCCCAATGCCGCGGGGCTTGAGGCAGACGTGGTTTTTATTCGCGGGGATCACCGCCTGCCCCTTCGCAACCAGCTCGCGCAGCCGTTCGGCCTCCATTTTTTCTTCCACCGCAACGGCACGAAGCTGCCCCGTCAGAATCCCCTTACGTGCCGCGTCCATCTGTGTGGTGTAATCCATCTGTATGACCATTCCTTTCTTGCGCCGGGCCGCAAAATTTTGCAGTTTTGGCGCATCCAAAATTTTGGGCAAAATTTATGCCTTAAGAGAACAAATCGCAGGGCACATTGCATCATGGATAAAAATCACACCGAGAAAAAGCACGGTTTTGCATCTTCAGATGCAAAATGAGGGGCATACTGTACGGCCCTCAAGTGATTTTTCTGGAGACGGTTGCAAAATCTTGCATTTTACAACCCTCCCTTTCCTCCTTTAAATTCCATGGACAGAAAAACAAAAAGCGGGAAACACCGTTTGGCATTTCCCGCTGATCGAAAACAATCGCGCTTTCGCTCCCTACGTTGGCATTATCCAAATCAGGTGTAAGGGTCGAAGTTGATGACTTCCTCTCAGCCTGCTCACAAGCTCCCCTGTCCATATTTTATTGTTGCAGTTTTACTATAGCACAAGCGCGCCTAACCTGTCAAACAGTATTTCCCGCGCCTTTTGTCCGATTGCCGTGCGCGCTCACCCTTCTGCTTGCAACCGCTTCAATAAAGCCATGAGGATAACGCCCGCAGCCGCAAACAGCGCCGCTAGAGGCCACAGGGTTGCAAAGGAAAAGCCTTCCCCCACCATCAACGCATATCCCCATGCCGCTGGAAACAGCTTCCCCAGCATCTCGAAAAACCGCGGAAGCAAATCGATGGGGAACAAAATGCCTGACAGCATGATAGACGGTAGAAAAAACAGCTGCGAGATCATGGTGAGCTTTGCCTGATTTCTCACCGCCAGCCCTAACACACTTCCGATACTCAGCGATACTGCAATCAAAACCGCAAGCGAGCAAGCATACTGCGGCAGGCTTGCTGGAAGCGCCGCGTCAAAGGCAAAGGGGGCTGAGACGCAGATGATTACAGACATCATTGAAAGATGGAGAAACGCAGATATAGCCATTGATACCAGCCCAAGATATAACGGCACGCCATTGGCTCTGTACATTTTCTTGATATCGCTTCCGTACACCTCCGCCAGGGAGGGCGGCAGCCCGATCAACGCGCCCATGGTTACGCCCATGACCGTCATAGATTGAATCAGCGTGGCTTTTGCCTCCGGGTTTATGGAGGTAAAAATTCCGCCCATGATGGCAAAAAACAGGAGAGGAACGACATAACAGGTAATGAGCAGCGACTTGCTGCGAATATCCAGCCTCCACTGCAAAGCCAAGCCATAGAAAAACGCGCTCATTCGCCATGCCCCCTTGCAATTTCTAAAAAATCTTGTTCCAACGTTCCCCGATCAATTTCAATATCCAGCACAGCAATGCCCTGGCGCTTCAACTTCTCAAGCAACTCCAGCAGGGTCTCTGCAATATGGTCGGAATGATACGTTTCAGTGCCCCGTCCGGTTGTTATGCGAATGGCATAGCGTTTTCCGATTTTTGCGGTCAGTTGTGCGACCGTGCCCAGATATGCGAGGTTTCCGCCATTCAAAATTGCAATGCGGTCGCACAGGCTTTCAACCTCCGCCATATCGTGGCTGGCCAAAACAATGGTTTTCCCCTGCGCTTTCAGCTTACGGATCTGATCATGCAGCGAGCTCCTTCCTTCCACATCAAGCCCGGCCGTGGGCTCATCGAGAAAGATGATATCAGGATCACTGATTAAGGCAAGCGCGAGGTGGAGCCGCCTTTTTTGACCCGTGGACAGGTCTGCATATTGCTTTTTTGCCAGCTCTTGGATGCCGAGGGAGGCAAGCATGGAGCGATCTGCCTCCACCCGGTTCCATTTTGCAAATAGCCGCACCGCCTCCATCGGCCTGATGTGGGATGGGAGGGAGGCCGATTGCAGCTGAATCCCCATCCTTCCATCCGCTACAACACTGCCGCCATCATACTTGCGCAATCCTTCCATACATTCCAGGGCCGTGGTTTTTCCAGCGCCGTTCACGCCGAGCAACGCAAAAACTTCGCCTTTGGCTACATGAAACGTGAGCCCCTTCAGCACGGCATGATCGCCGTAGCTTTTCCTAAGCTCATTTACCTGAATGGCTTCCTTCAATTTGGCCCCTCCTCAAATGGATTAACGCCCAGATTTGTAAAGTAAACGCTCAAGGCTGGTTCGATAAACGCATTGGCGGCGGTTTGTTTTTGCTTCCATTCATTATCCAGCCCATCGAATTTTCCAACCTCCATCAGAAGCGACAGAATCTCCCGATCCCCGCCTGTGAACTCCGTCACCATCTGCCAAAACGCTTCGGCAAAAGCTTGGCCTTTTTCGCTTTCGGGCGATACGCCGTCCCCCTGAAGCCGTATCGCCTCGCTTTGCAGGTTATGAAAGGTTTCAATCATCTTCAAACCGCTGGTTTGATCAAAACGGCTCCGGATATGATCAAGCGTCCGGTCGTCAAAATGCTTAATCAGCCAGTAGAACGTATTATTCATTTGAAGGTTTACGATAATGTCGGCATACTTTTTAAAATTTACCGATTGCATTTGGAGCACCTCGGCCTTCAGCGCCTCGATCTCCCGCAGGGATTCCGACAGGACCTCGATCTTTTCCTGCACGGCGGCTACCTGCTCAGAGAGCGCCTGCGCAACATCGGCAGGAGTGTTCAGGGAGCTCAATCGGTTTTTGATATCGTCCAATGAAAACCCCAAATGTTTCAGAGACAGAATCTGATGAAGCCGAATCAAGTCCTTATCCGCATAGAGCCTGCGCCCGCCCGCGCTCTCTGCCGAGGGGGAAAGCAGGCCCTGCCTATCATAATATTGCAGCGCGCGGACGGTAACTCCCATTTTTTTCGCCACTTCTCCCACAGTCATATACCCTGGCGGAATCGCCTTATCGTGCTTGTCATGAATCATTTTCATCACCCGTTTTTTGCATCAGTGTACCCCTGTACATTGATGCTTACAAAATATCAGAGAGAAGGGCACAGCCTTCATGGATTGTTGTGCTGCTATTGTCATTATACTTCATTCCCTTACGTCACAAGCAAGCCCTTTTATTAAAGCGCAGCGAAATAACAATGCAAGGCTTGCCGCAAACATATGGAGCAAAGGGATACGCGCTGCTTACGAGAGCGGCCAGCCACCTGATATTTGTATTCTTTGCATATTTAAAGGAAATCCAAAAAGTAACTGCGTATAAGCGCTTCCTATGCATTCTACAAATCAGAGCAATCGTATGATTTGTAAAAAAACCTATACCGATGGTATAACCACCTGTATAGGTTTTTCCATATTCCATTTATCCGCAGCGGCAAATCGCAATGTGCGCTTACCTTCCGCGGTTTGCCGCGGCGGCCTTTGCCGCTTCTGCCTGATCGGCCTGCATGTGGCACTTTTTATACTTTTTTCCGCTTCCGCAATAGCAGGGATCGTTCGGCCCAGGCTTTTTATCCTTGCGCACCGGGCGCGCCTTATCAGAGCCGTCGGACGCGCCGCTGGTGGAGGTAATTTTCGCCTGCTGCTCGCGGCGGACGTCCTCCTCGCTGCGCACCGGCACAGTCAGCATAATGCGCACGGTGCCCTCGCGGATAGAAGCGGTCATCTCGTCGAACATATCGAAGCTCTCCAGCCGGAAGGCAACAACCGGGTCCTGCTGGCCGTAAGCACGCAGGCCGATGCCCTTTTTGAGCTCATCGAGCGCGTCGATATGCTCCATCCAGCGCGCATCCACATTATCGAGCAACACCTTGCGTTCAAGCTGGCGCATGATTTCGGGCGTGAATTTCTCTTCCCGCTCATTATAAAGCGCATGCGCGCGCTCGATGAGCGTATCCTGCAATGTGTCGCGGTCGATCTCGCCTTCGATATCCTCCGGCTTTACCAACCATTGATAATTCTCATGCAGCGCTTTGGGGTTCCAATCCGCCTTTTCATTGCCGGCGGGACAATACAGATCAATGGCCTGCGTGATCGTCTCGTCAATCATCTTGAGGATTGTCGGCTTCAGATCCTCGCCGTCGAGCACCATATCTCGCTGCTTGTAGATCAGCTCTCGCTGGCGGTTGATGACGTCGTCGAACTGCAACACGTTTTTGCGAATTGCAAAGTTGCGGGATTCCACCTTACGCTGCGCGCTCTCAATGGAATTGGAGACGAGTTTCAACTCAATCGGCGCATCCTCCAGCCCACGGGCTGCGAAGGAATCGGCAAGGTTCGCCATCCGATCGCCGCCGAACAGGCGGAACAGGTCATCCTGCAAGGAGAGGTAAAAGCGGCTTTCACCGGGATCCCCCTGACGGCCGGA
>OHFG01001522.1_pt1 | contig 10119 bp, 10 predicted proteins | sample 1567411 | NCBI WGS metagenome assembly OHFG01 (sample SAMEA3879563, study PRJEB24766) | human gut metagenome | biome: human-associated habitat; feature: feces | place: USA | collected 1985/1987
GCCGAGCTGATAGCCGTAGGCTTTGCCGATCGAGCCGGTCTCGTCGGCCCACTGATCCCAGATGTGGCCGCGCAGGTCGTGGATGTTGTTCGACTTCTGCTGCCAGATCCACAGCAGCTCGTCCACGGCGGTCTTCCAATAGGTGCGCCGCAGCGTCAGCAGCGGAAACTCCTCGGACAGGTCGTAGCGGTTGACGATGCCGAACTTCTTGACCGTGTGCGCCGGAGCGCCGTCGTCCTCCCAGTGGGGGCGCACGGCCCGGTCGGTATCCCAGACGCCGTTTTCCAGTATGTCGCGGCAGTTGCGGATGAATACCTCGTCTGCGTAGCTCATGATTCGGCTCCTTTCGAAAAAACAATGACATATCAGTTTATCACACGGACGGCGGAGTTGTAAATGGCGAAAGCCGAAAAGGCGCCGCACCGCGGTTATTTTACGAAAGGCATAAAAATGCAGGGTAAATTTGGTCAAAATGCCACGGAGATTTGACACGTTTTTTGCACACAGACCGTCCCGTTTTCGGCTGCGGGATGCTATAATCAAAGAAGCGATACCCTAAATCATGAAACGGAGGATATCACATGAAGCACATGAAGAAATTGCTTTCTCTGCTGCTGGTGCTTTGCCTTGTGCTGAGCCTGAGCTGCACGGCATTTGCGGCCGGAGCGGAAAAGCCGCTGGACGGAAAGACCGTCATCCTGCACTCGAACGACGTGCACGGTGCGATCGATCTGTACGCGGCCATGGCAGCCCTGAAGGCGGACTATGAGGCGCAGGGCGCGGAGGTCATCCTTGCCGACGCCGGCGACTACAGTCAGGGCACCGTCTATGTCAGCGTCAACAAGGGCGCGGACGCGGTGACCATGATGAACGCGACCGGCTATGACGTTGTCACCCTCGGAAACCACGAGTTTGACTACGGCTATGCGCAGCTGGTGGAGAACATGAAGGCCGCCAAGTTCCAGGTTCTGTGTGCCGACGTGCTCGGTGCCGACGGCAAGACCATCTATGACGCCAACACCATCATCGAAAAGGGCGGCGTGAAGATCGGCTTCTTCGGTCTCGAGACGCCCGAGGCGCAGACCAAGGCCAACCCCAAGCTCATTCAGGGCCTGAAGTTCCTCGCCGGTGCGGACGGCAAGGAGCTCTATAACTGCGCGGCCGCACAGGTCGCAGACCTGAAGGCGAAGGGCGCAGACCTCGTCGTCTGCCTCGCGCATCTGGGCGTGGACGAGAGCTCCGAGCCCTACACCTCCTATGATCTGGCCAAGAACGTGCAGGGCATCGACTTCATCATCGACGGCCACTCCCACACCGTCATGACCGCCGGCCCGAACGGTGAGGCCATCCAGTCGACCGGCACGGCCTTTGCCAACATCGGCGTCATCACCATCGACAACGCCACGAAGAAGATCCTGGGCAACGACCTGATCAAGGTTGCTGATTACGAAAAGCGCGACGAGACCGTCGCCGCGGCCGCCAAGGCCATCATCGACCCCATCGACAAGGCCTACGGCGAGAAGTTCGCCGTGAGCGAGGTGGCGCTCAACGGCACGAAGGCGCCCAACGGCAACCGTGACTCCGAGACCAACCTCGGCGACCTGATCACGGACGCCATGCTCTGGAAGGTGCTTGCCGACGCGGAGATCACTGTTGCCAAGGAGAACGTGGTCGCCATTACCAACGGCGGCGGCATCCGCGCGAGCATCGGCGTGGGCGACGTCACGAAGAAGGACATCAACACCGTGCTGCCGTTCGGCAACACGCTCGCCGTGGTCTACGTGAAGGGCTCCGAGCTGCTCGAGGCGCTCGAGGCCAGCACGTACTGCACGCCGAAGTCCATCGGCGGCTTCCCGCAGGTGGCGGGCATGCAGTTCAAGGTCACGACGTATGAGAAGTACGACGCGAACGCCGAGCCTTATCCGGGTTCTACGTACTACGGCCCCAAGACCATCAACCGCGTGACCATCGGCTCGATCAACGGCAAGGACTTTGACCCCGAGGCCACCTATGCCGTCATCACGAACAACTTCGTGGCCGGCGGCGGCGACACGTACTATGCGTTTGCCGCAGCCACCAACCAGTTCGACACCGGCCTGCCGCTGGACGAGGTGGTCATGGAATACATCACCAAGGAGCTCAAGGGCGTGATCGGCGAGACCTATGCCGAGCCTGCCGGACGCATCACGGTCGATCAGGGCGTCGCCCCGGCGATCGCCGATGTGCAGAGCATGGTCATGGACGAGACCGCTTACACGGCCGAGAGCTACAAGGCCTATGCCGCCGTCGAGGCCAAGCTGGCTGCCGCCAAGACCGAGGCCGAGCGCGTGGCGCTGTGCGCCGAGCTGCGCGCCGCGGTTTCCGGCCTGAAGATTGTTGACAACACGTTTGACGACGCCGCGAGCGGCTGGTATAAGCCCGCTGTCGACTTTGCGCAGGCGTCCGGCCTGATGTCCGGCATGGGCGACAACAAGTTCGCCCCCGATGTCACGACGACCCGCGCCATGGTCGCGCAGGTGATGTATGAGCTCGCCGACGAGCCCGACGTGTCCGGTCTGACCTGCCCGCTGAGCGATGTCGACTCCACCGCGTGGTACGCGGATGCGGTCACCTGGGCCTACAACGCCGGCGTGGTCAGCGGCTATGAGGACGGCACGTTCCGCCCGGGCCGCGCCATCACCCGTCAGGAGATGGCCGTCATGTTCTACGGCATGCTCTTCGGTACGGATTCCATCCTCGCCGAGGATGACATCAAGCTCGCCCTCGGCGCGTTCAAGGACGGCGACACGGTCGCTTCCTGGGCACGCGAGGCGGTCGCTGTCTGCTACATCAGCGGGATCATGGTCGGCGACAACGGTTCCTTCAAGCCGACCGACCTGCTCAGCCGCGCGCAGCTCGCGCAGGTGTTCCGCAGCTTCTACGAGACGCAGCTGACCTTTGCGCTCGACGAGCTTCCGGCCGCGCCCGACCAGCCGAGCACGCCTGTGCAGCCCAGCACGCCCGAGCAGCCCAGCATGCCCACCGCAGCGTAATTGCAATCCCCCCCGCCCGCACGGAGACCCGTGCGGGCGGTTTCGGCTTGTCCAAAAAACGCTCAGGCTGCAAGTGTGGAATTTGAGCGCCGCCGGCGCTCAAATTATGCGCGCAGCAGACTGCAGCCCCTTTGTCAAAAAGGAATACTTTTTGACAAACTCAGGAGACCGCTTCGGCGGTCTCCTTTTTGTGCGTTTTGCGCATGGGATCGTGCTTGACAATTCCGGAAAACCTTTTACAATATAGGGCGAACCGATCCGAAGAGTCTACAAGGAGGTTTTTGATATGAATCTGAACAAATATCTGGACATCGCACCCGAGGTGCAGCAGGCGCTCGCAGACGGCCGCCCGGTCGTCGCGCTCGAGAGCACGATCATCTCCCACGGCATGCCCTATCCGAAAAACGTCGAAACGGCGCTGCTCGTCGAGCAGACCCTGCGCGACAACGGTGCAGTGCCCGCCACCATCGCCATCCTCGGCGGCCGCCTGAAGGCCGGCCTGTCCAAGGAGGAGATCACCTACCTCGGCAAGAGCGGGCGCAAGGTCGCCAAGGTCTCCCGCCGCGACCTGCCGGTCATCTGCGCGCGCGGCGCGGACGGCGCCACCACCGTCACCACGACGATGATGATCGCCCACATGGCGGGCATCTCCGTCTTTGCCACCGGCGGCATCGGCGGCGTGCACCGCGGCGCCGAGACGACCATGGACATCTCCGCCGACCTGGAGGAGCTGGCGCAGACGCCGGTCATGGTCGTGTGCGCGGGCGCGAAGGCCATCCTCGACCTCGGCCTGACGCTGGAGTATCTGGAGACGAAGGGCGTGCCCGTGCTCGGCTACGGCACGGACGAGCTGCCCGCGTTCTACACCCGCGAGAGCGGCCTCGGCGTCGACGCGCGCGTCGACACGCCGGAGGATCTGGCTGCTATCTTCCAGGCGCAGCGTGACCTCGGCCTCCGGCATGCTCGTCACGAATCCGATCCCGCAGCAGTACGCCATGGACAAGGCCGTCATCGACAAGGCCATCGATCAGGCGCTCGCCGAGAGCCATGAACAGGGCATCCACGGCAAGGAGACCACGCCGTTTCTGCTCGCGCGCGTGGCGGAGCTCACCGGCGGCGACAGCCTCGAGAGCAACATCCAGCTCGTGCTCAACAACGCCCGCGTCGCAGCCAAGACCGCTGTCGCCCTCTGCAAATGAAGGGCGGCGCGTGGCTCGTGCTCGCCGTGTCCATGCTGATGGGGCTCGGCCTCACCATCGGGGCGATCGCCTCACGCAGGCAGATGCGCACCGCCGTCGTGGTGGTGCTGTGTCTGGTCGGCATCGGCATCGTACTTGCCGGTGCGGCGCTGAGCATCGGCATCGGCATTTTGTGAGCGCGTGAAACTGCATAGGCAAAAAACACCGCAGACCAACCGGTCTGCGGTGTTTTTTGTCAGCGGGAGTTATTCGCTGCCGGGCTGCGGCTTCGCGACACGGAAGATCATGCGCGGGGTCTCGGTGCTGGCCTTCGTGTTCGGGGCGATGGACTCGGTGATGAACGAGTTGCCGCCGATGACGGAGTTTGCGCCGATGACGGTCTTGCCGCCGAGAATGGACGCGCCGGAGTAGATCGTGGCGTTGTCGCCGACGGTCGGGTGGCGCTTGCCGGTCACGGCGTGACCGTGGCGCGGACTGAGCGCGCCGAGCGTCACGCCCTGATAGAGCTTGACGTGGTCGCCGATGACCGTCGTCTCGCCGACGACGATGCCGGTGCCGTGGTCGATGAAGAAGTACTCGCCGATCTTTGCGCCGGGGTTGATGTCGATGCCGGTCGCGCCGTGGGCATATTCGCTCATGATGCGCGGGATGAGCGGCACGCCGCTCTCATAGAGCTCGTGCGCGACGCGGTAGACGAAGATGGCATACAGGCCGGGGTAGGAGAAGATGACCTCCTCCTTGCTGCCGGCGGCGGGGTCGCCGTCGAAGTTCGCGGTCACGTCCTTCATGAGGATGGTCTGGATCTGCGGCAGGCGGCACAGGAAGCGGTCGCAGACGGCGTTTGTGCGCTCGCGCAGCTCGCTCTCGTCCGCGATCGTGTTGGAAAAGGCCAGATGTACCTGCTCGCGCAGGTCGGTGTAGATCTCGCCGAGCAGGAACTCCGCAAACGTCTCAGCCGAGACGTGCGACACCGTGCCGCCCGCGAAATACGCCGGGAAGAACACCTTCTGCAGATTCTCAATGATCTTGATGATGACCTTGCGGTCGGGCATGCGCAGGTGCTCGCTGTACATGGGCACCTCGGCGGTCTCGTAGCCGTTGGCGATCTGTGCGGCAACGGCGTGCAGCAGACTTTTTTGCGTCATGATGGGCAATCTCCTTTTCAATTTTCTTCTTTTTTCCACGGGCTGCAGACAAAAAACGCAGGAAGCGCGCTGCTTCCTGCGTAAAAACCATTGTGGATACCATACGGGCGCGATCCCGCGGCCGTAGAGCTACCGGCAGAAAGCGACGCAGCTTTGCGCACGACAACAACAGGCCGTCGGACATGCCGCGGCCGGGATGCTGTTGCAGCTGCAAAGACGCATTGCTCAGACTCCTTCCGGTAATGCCCCTGATGGGGGGCTCTAATATCTTGTATAACACGAACTGCCGCACTTGTCAAGGGACGAAGTGCCGCATTTGTCGCACGCACCGCTCAGGTGCGCTTTTTCGGCAGCTTCGTGACGCGGCCGTCGCCGTGGTCGATGTATGTGTTTTCGAGCACGTCGATCGTGCTGCGCCGCCAGTCGGCGATGTATTCCTCGCGCAGCGCCTTGCGCTCGGCCTGCTCGTCGGGCGTGAGCTCACGCTCGCGCGCGATGCGCGTCAGCTCGCTGATGCGATCCATCTTTTCCTGTGTCAAGGCTTTGCTCTCCTCTCAGTTTTTCAGGCTGTGCAGCGGGGCGGGGATGCGCCCGCCGCGGGCGATGAAGTCCGCCGCGCTGCAGCGGTTGACCGGCATGACCGGCGCGCTGCCGAGCAGACCGCCGAACGCCACCGTGTCGCCCACGGTCTTGCCGGGCGCGGGGATGATGCGCACGGCGGTGGTCTTGTTGTTGACCATGCCGATGGCGGCCTCGTCGGCGATGATGCCGGCGATGGCGTTGGCGCTGGTGTCGCCGGGGATGGCGATCATGTCAAGGCCTACAGAGCAGACACAAGTCATAGCTTCCAGCTTCTCGATGGTCAACGCACCGTCGTTGACTGCGTTGATCATACCCTGATCCTCAGAAACCGGGATGAATGCGCCGGAGAGACCGCCGACATAGGAAGATGCCATAACACCGCCCTTTTTCACCTGATCGTTCAGAAGTGCCAGCGCCGCTGTCGTTCCCGGTGCACCTGCGTGCTCGAGGCCGATCTCCTCAAGGATATCCGCAACGGAATCTCCGATCGCCGGAGTCGGTGCCAGGGAAAGGTCAATGATACCAAACGGAATGTTCAGCCGCTTGGAAGCCTCCTGTGCAACGAGCTGGCCGACACGCGTTACCTTAAATGCGGTCTTCTTGATCGTCTCGCAGAGTACCTCAAAGTTCTCGCCGCGTACTTTTTCCAGAGCATGTTTGACAACACCAGGGCCGGAAACGCCGACATTGATGATGGCATCCGCCTCGGTTACGCCGTGGAAAGCGCCTGCCATGAACGGGTTGTCATCCGGTGCGTTGCAGAAAACAACGAGTTTTGCGCATCCAAGGCAGTTGTTCTCTTTGCTTGCCTCCGCCGTCTTCTTGATGATCTCACCCATCAGTTTGACAGCATCCATGTTGATACCGGTTTTGGTAGAGCCAAGGTTGATGGAGCTGCAGACAAAATCCGTAACAGCCAGTGCCTGCGGGATAGAACGGATCAGAAGCTCATCTGCTGTCGTCATACCTTTGCTTACCAGAGCGGAATAGCCGCCGAGGAAATTGACGCCGACTTCTTTTGCCGCACGGTCCAGAGTCTGTGCAATCGTCACGAAATCCTCCGGCGTTCTGCAGGCTGCTGCGCCGACTAAGGCAATCGGGGTAACGGAAATTCTCTTGTTTACAATCGGAATACCGAACTCGCCCTCGATCTCCTCACCTACGGAAACCAGATTTCTGGCAGTCGTCGTAATTTTGTCGTAGATTTTGCGGTTCAGTTTATCAAGATTGGAGTCAATGCAGTCTAAAAGGCTGATTCCAAGGGTAATGGTACGAACGTCCAGATTCTCTTTTTCGATCATCTCGTTCGTTTCCTTTACTTCAAACAGATTTATCATGTCGTTTTTCTCCTTCGCTTTAGACTTTAGATACGGTGCATCATATTGAAAATATCTTCATGCTGGCAGCGGATGACAACGCCGATGGAGTTTCCAAGCTCCTCCAGATCTTTTGCAAGCTCTGCGTTGGATTTCTCGCTCTTGGAGACGTCCGTTACCATCATCATGTTGAAATATCCCTGCACAATCGTCTGAGAAATGTCTTCGATGTTTACCTGGTTCTCTGCCAGATAATTACATACCTTTGCGATAATGCCCACGGTGTCCTTGCCTACGACAGTGATAATTGTCTTCTTCATGTTTCCATTCTCCTTTTTCTGGTTTTATGTCAAAGCCCCGGAAAAACCGGTAATGGCGGCCTTGCGAAAAACATGGTATGTAGCTCTAAAAATATATATTTAAACCTCAATTAACGGTGATACTTCGCTTCTTTTAGCGACAGCGAGATGAAAATCACCCGAGTGATACGGATTATCACCCGTTGTGACCTCGCAGGCCACGGTTTCAAAGGCCAGTGCCTCATAATTATTTTCCTTGCTCAGATGGCCGAGCAGCACTTCCTGCAGATTGTCGTGCAGAATCTCGCAGAGGAGATGGCCTGCCGCCAGGTTCGATAAATGGCCTTTCGCCCCGGCGATCCGCTGTTTTAACGGATACGGGTACGGTCCGACCGCAAGCATGTTCTCGTCATGATTTGCCTCTAACAAAACGGCATCCAGCCCGGTCAGATTCTGAACCGTGTAATCGCTGTAGACACCAAGGTCCGTCGCGATCGCAATCGATTTCCCGCCGGATTCCATGCGGTAGCCGACCGGCTCTGCCGCATCGTGGGAGATCGTAAACGGATGTACGGCGATATCGCCCAGCGTAAACGTGTCATCCGCGTGAATCGTGTGGAAAATCCCCTCCGGGAACTTTCCAAGGCTCTTCGTCTGCTGCATCGCCTGAATTGTTCCATCCGTTGCGTAAATCGGAATACCGTACCGGCGCGCCAGCACGCCAAGGCCCTGGATATGATCGGAATGCTCATGTGTCACGAGAATGCCGTCCAGCTCCTTCGCGCTGCGGTCGAGAACAGCCAGTCCCGCCTCCACGCGCTTTCCGCTGATGCCCGCATCGATCAGAAGGCTTGTGGTCTCGCTTCCCGCGAAAATGCAGTTTCCGCTCGAACCACTTGCAATACTACAAAGTTTCATATTTTTTCATCCTATGGTCTAACTGTTTTTTTGTTTCCTCAAAATCGCCGCTGTTGTCGATTTCAAAATCGCAGTGGCTGCTGAATTCATCCTCGGAAAGCTGATTTGCCATGATTTCGCGAACTTTCTTCTCAGAATAGCCGCGTCCTTCGATCAATCGCTCCTTCCGGACTTCTTCATCCGCATAAATATACCACAGTTCATCACAAATTTCATCATATTTTTCTTCGATTAAGAGTGCGGCCTCCACAAAGACGTATTCCGTCCCTGCTTTTTCCGCGGCTGCAATGGCTTTTTTGATATACCGTTTTACCGCCGGATGAACGATCGCATTCAGGGCTTTTAACTTTTCTTCGTCCTGAAAAACGATCTCAGCAATCCGTTTCCGGTCAAGTTCGCCGGTCTCTGTGGTGATCTGTCTGCCGAACAGCTTCACAATCTCTCCATAGCATTCGCCGCCCGGCAGCATCACAAGGTAACCTGCCTCGTCCGCCTGGATCACCGTTGCATCATAATTCTGTCCAAGGTACGTGAGCACTTCGCTTTTTCCGGCGCCCACGCCGCCTGTAATTCCAAAAACTTTCATTCTTTTGTATCCTTTCGCTCCTGGTATGAGTGCGCTATTTCGCCTCGTACCAGTTGTTTCCTGTGTGCATATTGATCTCGAGTTTGACAGCCAGATGTGCTGCCCCGGTCATCTCCTCTTCCAGGATCTGTTCTGCCTTTTCGAGCTCGTCTTCCGGCACTTCCAGCAGCAGCTCATCGTGTACCTGAAGAAGAAGTCTGGTCTTTAACTGCTCCTCTTTCAGCCGTTTCGCCACGCGGATCATCGCTATTTTAATAATATCCGCCGCCGTTCCCTGGATCGGCGCATTCATCGCAACGCGCTCGCCGAATGACCGCTGCATAAAGTTGCTCGATTTCAGCTCCGGCATCGGCCGTCTGCGTCCGAACATCGTCACGGAATAGCCTTTCTCTTTGGCATCCTCTACGCAGCGGTTCAAAAACTCATGGATACCCGGATACGTCTCGAAATACTGCTGGATATAGGCCTCTGCCTCTTTCCGGCTGATGCCGAGATCCTGGCCCAGACCGAACGAACTGATGCCGTATACGATACCGAAGTTGACCGCCTTCGCATTTCTTCTCTGCAGCGGTGTTACCTCTTCAAGCGGCACATGGAACACTTTCGATGCCGTCATGCGGTGGATATCCTCCGCCTCGCGGTACGCCTCGATCAGGTTTTCATCGCCCGACATATGGGCCAGCACGCGGAGCTCAATCTGGGAATAGTCGGCATCCAGAAAGACACAGCCAGGCTTTGGCACGAAGGCTTTCCGGATCAGACGGCCAAGCTCCATCCGCACCGGAATGTTCTGCAGATTCGGATCGGTACTGCTGATGCGGCCGGTCGCGGTGATGGTCTGATTAAATGTCGAATGGATTCTTCCATCTTTCCCGATCACGGCCTGCAGACCGTCGGCGTACGTCGATTTCAGTTTGGCAAGCTGGCGGTACTCCAGAATATCGGCAACGAGTTTGTGATCCGGTGCGAGCTTTTCGAGCACATCGGCGGCGGTGGAATAACCCGTCTTGGTCTTTTTGCCGCCCGGAAGCTGCAGCTTTTC
>OHFG01001533.1_pt1 | contig 10035 bp, 8 predicted proteins | sample 1567411 | NCBI WGS metagenome assembly OHFG01 (sample SAMEA3879563, study PRJEB24766) | human gut metagenome | biome: human-associated habitat; feature: feces | place: USA | collected 1985/1987
ACTCCATAAAGAGACAGATACATAATATTCATATTCCCATATCTCCCATACCCATAATCTGTATACATAATATTAACATTATTAAACAGCTTACTCAACTATCAGTTATAAAAAATACCATGCATTGAAAAAGCCCCGCACGACACTTTTGTATCACGTAGGGCTTTCCATACCTTAAAATGTATCACATACATTTGCAGCTTATAGCTTTATTCTTATTCATTATATTTCTTACTTAACTGCTGTTACTTTGTAATCTTTATCCTCTACAGCTTTTTTTAATACATCGTTATCAACTTCCTTAGAAAGTGTAACAACTGCTGTTCCGTTCTCATGGCTTACAACTGCCTCTGTTACACCATCAACAGCCTCAAGTGCCTTCTTAACTGCAGCTTCACAGTGTCCACACATCATACCCTCAATATTCATAGTCTTTGTCATAGTTTTGTCTCCTTTTGTCGTTTTATTTTTATTTTTGCTAGACTTTTTCTTATAAATGTGGTCTTTTCCTGTATCATATATCTTTATAAGATTAAGTCTTAATGCATTAGTTACTACACAGAAGCTTGATAAGCTCATAGCTGCTGCACCAAACATTGGATTAAGTGTCCATCCAAATACTGGTATCCACGCACCTGCTGCAAGTGGGATTCCTATACAATTATAGAAGAATGCCCAGAACAAATTCTCATGTATGTTGGTAAGTGTTCTCTTTGAAAGTCTTATAGCAGCAGGAACATCTGATAACCTGTTCTTCATAAGAACTATATCTGCCGCATCTATTGCAACATCTGTACCGGCTCCAATTGCAATACCTATATCAGCTCTTGTAAGTGCAGGTGCATCATTAATTCCATCACCTACCATTATAACACTTCCCTGCTCCTTAAGTCTTGCTATCTCTTTTTCTTTTCCTTCAGGAAGTACTCCTGCTATAACTTCATCGACTCCGGCAAGCTTTCCTATTGCCTTCGCACTTCTTTCATTATCTCCGGTAATCATCACAACCCTGATTCCCATATTCTGAAGTTCCCTGATAGCCTGTGGGCTGTCTTTCTTGATAGTATCCGCAACAGCTATTATTCCAAGAAGCTTGTTATTTCTTGCAAAGAAAAGTGGTGTTTTTCCTTCTGATGATAAGTCATCAGCCTTGTTCCTTAAATCATCAGAGATATTACAATACTCTGAAATGAACTTAAGATTACCACCTGCCACTACATTTGTATCAAGCATTCCCTTAAGTCCGTTACCAGCAACTGCCTTAAAGTCAGTCACTTCTTCTGCAAATGAATTCTTATCGCCACTCTCTTCAACATAATTAACAACTGCCTTTGCAAGTGGATGTTCACTTTTTCTTTCAAGACCATATGCTATAGCAATAAGTTCATTTTGTGGGATTCTATCACCTGTTATAATATCTGTAACCTTTGGCTCACCCTCTGTAATAGTACCAGTCTTATCAAGTGCAACTGTCTGCATCTTGCCTGTCTGTTCCAGAGAAACAGCAGTCTTGAACATAATTCCGTTCTTTGCTCCGACTCCGTTACCAACCATAATTGCAACCGGAGTTGCAAGCCCTAACGCACAAGGACAGCTTATTACAAGCACTGAGATTCCTCTCGCAAGTGCAAATCCTAAGTCCTTGCCACATAACAGCCATACTACTATTGTTATAACTGCTATTATTATTACCGCAGGCACAAATACACCTGAAACTTTATCAGCAATCTTTGCAATAGGTGCTTTAGTTGCAGCCGCATCACTTACCATCTGTATTATTTTGGAAAGTGTTGTATCTTCTCCAACTCTTGTTGCCCTGCATTTTATATATCCTGATGTATTAAGTGTTGCTGCACTTACCTGATCTCCCTCCTGTTTATCAACAGGAATGCTCTCTCCTGTAAGTGCTGATTCATTAACTGCGGTGTTACCTTCAATGATGACACCATCTACAGGTATATTCTCACCCGGTCTTACAACAAATACATCTCCTGTCATAACCTGTTCAACAGGGACGCATGTTTCCTGCCCATCTGCATAAAGTACCGCAGTCTTGGCAGCAAGCTTCATAAGACTCTTTAATGCATCGGTCGTCTTTCCCTTAGAGCGGGCTTCAAGCATTTTCCCTACTGTTATAAGTGTAAGAATCATAGCCGCTGACTCAAAATAGAATTCATCCATATAGTGCATCACGCCTGCCATATCACCTCTCACCTGACAGTCTGTCATGGCAAAAAGCGCATATGTACTCCACACAAATGCTGCTCCTGAGCCAAGCGCAACAAGTGTGTCCATATTAGGTGAACGATGTAACAATCCCTTAAAGCCACTTATGAAGAAATGCTGATTAATAACCATTATTATTATTGTAAGCAGCATTTGTATAAGGCCCATGGCCACATGATTTCCTTCAAGCACTGATGGAAGAGGCCAGCCCCACATCATATGTCCCATGCTGAAATACATAAGCACAATAAGAAATATAACTGAAGCTGTTAATCTTTTCTTTAAAACAGGGGTTGTCTTATCTTCCAGTACATCTTCCTGCTCCTGCTTTGAAGGACTGCTGCTCTTTGCCCCCTTAACTGATGCACCATATCCTGCAGCTTCCACAGCTTTAATGATTACATCTGGGGTTGCAGTTCCCTCAACACCCATTGAATTAGTAAGAAGACTTACTGCACAGCTTTCCACTCCAGGCACTTTACTGACAGCCTTCTCAACTCTTGCCTGACACGCTGCACAGCTCATTCCTGTAACATTGTACTGTTCCATATCGCACTACTTCTCCTTGCTGTTAGTTGTTATTCCTGTCACTTTAAAATCGAGTCTCTCAATTGCAATTCTTATATCAGCATCATCAATTTCTCTGTCAACCTCTATAGTTGCCTGCTTCTTCTTAAGATTAACCTGGCATGAAGCACCATCAATTTTGTTAACAGATCTCTCAATACTGTTCTTGCAGTTCTCACAATGCATGCCTTCAATATCTACAGTCTTAACAGCAATTACAGGATTATCAAGTGTCTTCCTCTCTTCCGCAACAGTATCTCCACCACCGCCACAGCAGCCGCCTTCACCTTTCATATGCTTAACACTGCTTATAACTGCAATTACTACTATTATTGCTAATATGCCGATTATTATAGCTGTTCCCATATTATGCATCTCCTTTTATACTTCATTACCTTGTGCAAATTCTAGCGTATGAATTTGCCGATTGTCTTAACAAGCTCTTCTACCGTATCGTCCTTGCCTTCTTTAATATCTTGGACTACACAGCTCTTGATATGGTTATCTAAGAGCACCTTCGTAAAACTGTTAAGTGCTGACTGGGCTGCCGATACCTGATTAAGAATGTCAATACAGTATGCGTCCTTCTCAACCATTCCCTTAATCCCTCTTATCTGACCTTCAATTCTGCTAAGCCTGTTACAGAGGTCTTTATATTCCTTGGCATCGCGTTCTTTTGTCTTATGACAGCAACATTCTTTTTCCATTATTCCTCCTTAGTCTGGTTGTTATATTCTGTGTCTGATAAACGCTTTATTATATTTATCTGTTGTGATTGCAACATACCCTAGTGGGGTATGCTCTATTTACATGATGTATAATATACCCCATATGGGTATATGTCAACTATAATTATTGAGATTATTTATCGAAAAATTTTTATTTAACCTGAAAATTTTAAGATAAACATACTAACTCATGATATATACTTCGTTAGTATGTTTTTTAAGAAAATTTTTTATAAAAATATTGTCAGAAACCCACTAATTCATTACATCTCGCTTCTTTAGTAGGTAAATTGAGTTGTATTTTTCACTAACTCTGTTATCACGACTTCAATATACAAGAAAACAACCTACTAAACTCCACATTAACTGCAGTTTGGTAGGTTGTTGCATTATTTGTTATGTAAATTTCAGCATTAATCAGTCTACTATTAATATACATTTTCTAAGTTTAGTAGGTTTATGCAAACTATCCCGGTGAAATAGTTCTAATCTGCCCGGGGCTTACACATCAACACTAGAACAAGCTTATCTCGTCCCCATTGCTGACATTAACAAATCCTTTATATCCACGTTCCTCAAGCTTTCCGAGGAACTTTCCCATCTTCTTAGGCTTTACATATAATGAGCATACTTTACCTTCTGCTCTGTATTTTTCTGCTATTACATAGGCTTCCTTAACCTGTCCCTCATCGTACATAACGGCAATCTTGTCTGCTGATGCCTTAGTCTCAACACCATTCTGCATAAGGATTGAGAAGATTCTCTCGAATCCGATTGAGAATCCAACAGCGCTTACCTGCTGTCCTAAGAACTTGCCAATAAGGTTGTCATATCTTCCACCACCTGCGATAGCACCCTTGAAATCAATACTTTCAACTTCAAATACAGTTCCTGTATAGTAGCCCTGACCTCTTACTAAAGAAAGGTCAAATACAACATCAAACTGACCGTCTGAAAGCTCATTTACAGTGTTGATAATTTCTCTTACGCTTTCTGCTGGAGCTTTATCATCCAGTATAGCCTCAACACTTTCAAGGCTTATCTCCTGTGCACTTGAAACACTTCCAAAGAATCCGATAAACTTCTCAATTGCAGCAACGTCAAATCCCTTGTCTGTAAGCTCAGCCTTAACACCGTCAAGTCCGACCTTATCCATCTTGTCAAATGTAATGCACACACTGTCAAGCTGATCCTCGGTAAATCCACAATTCTGAAGGAATGAACGGAGAAGTCTTCTGTCGTTAATCTTAACCTTGAAATTCTTCATGCCAATAGCCTTAAGAGCCTTGGTTGTTGTAAGAATAAGTTCAACCTCTGAATCTGTAGAATCAGAACCAATAATATCAATATCACACTGAACAAACTCACGAAGTCTGCCCTTCTGTGGTCTTTCAGCTCTGTACACTCTGTCCATCTGAATACATTTCATAGGAAGAGTGAGCTTGTCCTTGTTGTTAGCAAAGTAACGGCTGAGCGGAAGTGTAAGGTCATATCTTAATCCCATATCAGCAATTTCATTCTCACAGGCTGTTCCTGTCTTAGGATTTTCCTGAAGTGAACTTACAGCCTTCTCAAGCTTATCGCCTCTCTTCATAATCTTGAATATAAGATTTAAGTTCTCACCACCATCACTCTTATCAAGGTTCTCAATATCCTCAATAATAGGTGTTGTAATGTGTTCAAATCCATTAGCAACATATACCTTTAATATCTCATTCTGAAGGTAATCCCTGATTTCAACCTCATTAGGAAGATAATCATTAGTACCCTTAACTGGTGTTATTTTCATAATTGTCTCCTCATTTACACACTAAGGCAGATAACCGGTATTCTCCAGCCATCTGCCCCCATTTTCTTTAATACTAACTATTTTCCGCCAGTATCGAAAATGCTTCGCATTTTGCCTGACTCTTAACAGTTACTAATTAAGCTTCATCAATTGCCTTACCAATATCATGTCTCATATATTTGTTATCGAAATCTACCCATTCAGTAGCTTCATAAGCCTTGGCTCTTGCTTCCTTAAGGTCCTTGCCAAGTGCTGTAACACCGAGAACTCGTCCTCCGTTAGTTACAACCTTGCCTTCTTCGTTGAATTTAGAACCTGCATGGAATAAGAAATAATCATCCTTACCCTTGAAGTTTTCCATTCCCTTAATCTCGAAGCCCTTCTCATATGCGAGTGGATATCCGTCAGAAGCAAGAATTACACATACACATGCGTTATCTTCAAACTGAAGGTCAACCTTATCAAGAGTTCCATCGATACAAGCCTCAAATACATCAACAATATCATTCTTCATTCTAGGAAGAACAACCTGTGCCTCAGGATCACCAAATCTTGCATTGTACTCAAGAACCTTTGGTCCCTTTGGAGTAAGCATAAGTCCAAAGAAGATAACTCCCTTAAATGGTCTGCCCTCACTCTTCATTGCATCAACAGTTGCCTGATAAATGTATTTCTTACAGAACTCATCAACTTCCTTAGTGTAGAAAGGTGATGGTGAGAAGTTACCCATTCCGCCTGTGTTAAGACCCTGGTCACCATCCTTAGCTCTCTTATGATCCTGAGCTGATGACATAATCTTAATTGTATTACCATCAACAAATGAAAGTACTGAAACCTCACGGCCTGTCATGAATTCCTCAATGACAATTGTATCACCTGCTGTTCCGAATTTCTTGTCAAGCATAAGCTCATCAACACCTGCAAGTGCATCCTCTTTGTTCTCACAGATGAGAACACCCTTGCCAAGCGCAAGTCCGTCAGCCTTAAGAACGATAGGATACTCAGCAGTCTCAAGGTACTTCTTAGCCTCTTTGGCTGATGTAAATGTTTCATAAGCTGCTGTTGGAATATTGTATTTCTTCATAAGGTCCTTAGAAAATGCCTTAGATCCTTCAAGAATAGCTGCATTCTTTCTTGGTCCGAATACTCTTAAGCCCTCTGCCTCGAATACATCAACGACACCGCCGACAAGTGGGTCGTCCATACCGATAACAGTAAGGTCAATACTGTTTTCCTTAGCAAATGCTACAAGCTTCTCAAACTCCATTGCCTTAATATCAACACACTCTGCAAGCTCTGCAATTCCCGCATTACCCGGTGCACAGTATATCTTGTCAACCTTAGGACTCTTGCTTAACTTCCAGCATATTGCATGCTCTCTTCCGCCGCTGCCTACAACTAATACTTTCATCTTAATTCCTCCGCATATTGTTATCTATATACTTAGTCAGTAATCATTAATTAACATGTTCATTGGCAATCTTGTTAATTGCCTTAGGAAGAAGCTTCCATTCAGCCTGCTCCATAATTCTTCTCTGAAGAGTTTCAGGAGTATCACCATCAAGTACATCAACTGCCTTCTGGAAAATAATCTCTCCTGTATCCATTCCTTCATCTACATAATGCACAGTTGCACCTGATACCTTAACACCCTTTGCCAAAGCTGCTTCATGAACCTTGAGTCCATAGAAACCAACTCCGCAGAATGAAGGTATAAGTGATGGATGAATATTAATAATTCTGTGGCTGTACTGATGAACCATTTTCTCTGGGATTCTTACAAGGAATCCTGCGAGTACTATAAGGTCAACATTAAGCTCATTCACTTTATCAAGCAGCGCATCGTTAAATGCATCTCTGCTTTCATAATCCTTAGGTGATATGCAATATGCTGGAATATTGTTATCCTTAGCTCTTGTGAGTGCATATGCTCCGGCATTATTGCTTATAACTGCTACAAGCTCTGTGTTAGTGATTGTTCCATCCTTAACAGCATCGATAATAGCCTGAAGATTAGTTCCGCCTCCGGAAACCATAACTGCAACTCTTAGCATAAAGTAACTCCCTTCTCGCCAGCTTCAATGCTTCCGATAACATATGGAGTCTCACCTGCAGCCTTAACTGCTGCCATAACTGTATCAACATCAGCAGGATCAACGGCAAGTACAAGACCGATACCCATGTTAAATGTATTATACATCATATGCTCTTCGATATTGCCATCTTCTGCAAGCATCTTAAAGATTGGTGGTACTTCGTAGCTGTCCTTCTTAATTACTGCCTTAACACCGTCTGGAAGCATTCTAGGTACATTTTCATAGAAACCACCACCTGTGATATGGCTGCAGCCCTTAACCTTAACGCCTGCCTTCTTGATTTCCTTCATTGTCTTAACATATATCTTAGTTGGAGCAAGTAATGCCTCTCCTAATGTCTTTCCAAGTGAATCGTAATATGTATTAAGAGATTCCTCTGTCATTGTAAATACGCTTCTTACAAGTGAGAATCCATTGCTGTGCACACCACTTGAAGCGATACCGATAAGAGTATCACCCGGCTTGATGTTCTCGCCTGTAATAAGATCCTTCTTATCAACAACACCTACAGCAAATCCTGCAAGATCATATTCATCCTGTGGCATAAGTCCCGGATGCTCTGCTGTCTCACCACCGATAAGTGCACATTCAGACTGTCTGCAGCCCTCTGCAACACCACCAACGATAGTAGCAATCTTTTCTGGATAATTCTTGCCGCATGCGATGTAATCAAGGAAGAAGAGTGGCTCTCCACCAGCACATACAACATCGTTAACACACATAGCAACTGCATCAATACCGATAGTATCATGCTTGTCCATAATGAAAGCTAACTTAACCTTAGTTCCACATCCGTCAGTTCCTGAAAGTAATACAGGCTCTTCCATCTCCTTAATCTTAGCGAGTGAAAATGCACCTGAGAATCCGCCGATTCCGCCTAACACTTCTTCTCTCATAGTAGACTTAACAGCCTCTTTCATTAACTCAACTGACTTGTAACCTGCTTCAATATCAACTCCAGATTTCTTGTAATCCATGATTCTTTCTCCTTCAATATTATGATAAATGTAAGTTAATGTAACTATTCAGTTACTAATTAATAATTCTTATAACCGACTTCCTGAAGTCTGGCATCCTTCTTCTGAACACTTTCCTTAAGATTCTTAGTATAATCCTTAAGCCTTTCAAGAAGTGCTGCATCAGATGTTGCAAGAATCTTGGCTGCAAGAATACCTGCATTGGCACCACCGTTAATAGCAACAGTTGCAACAGGAATACCTGTAGGCATCTGTACTATTGAATATAATGAATCTCTACCGCCTAGTGATGTTGTGTGCATTGGAATACCAATAACAGGCATTGGGAAAATAGCTGCGCACATACCCGGAAGATGTGCTGCCATACCTGCACCTGCAATAATAACCTTAAATCCCTTCTCCTCTGCACTCTTAGCATATTCAAAGAATACGTCAGGCTCTCTGTGTGCTGAGATAATTGTCATCTCATACGAAATTCCTAACTGTTCAAGAATGTCTGCTGCCTTTGCCATAACAGGCATATCAGAGTCACTTCCCATAACAATTCCTACTAAAGCCATATTAACCTCCTATGTCCGATAGATATAATATTAAAATTAGTGAAAACACTAATTATCATTGTACTTTGTTTTAAACTTTGCGTCAAGATAAAGCCTGTTTACAGCTTACAATTATATATTTATAATTCTGTTAAAAATGCATCATTAAGTGCAAGCGTGCCATCAAGCACGAATCTGCCGTTCTTAATCAAGTCTGTTCTTGTTCCATCCTCTGCCACAACAGTAATATTACCAATCTCATCATACGGAATGGTAATATCGGTGTGACAGTTATAATAAGCCTTGTCCGGCTCCGTCTTACGAAGAAGTGAAACCTCATTATCCCTTGAGATAATCTCCTTGCCGTCCGGATTAGTTACATACACATCTTCTGCCCTTGAATAGCATGTGTCACCGACTGCAAAATGTGGTCCCATCTTTTCAACAATAAGAATCGGAAGCTTATACACAATATCATGCTTATTGGCAAACACATATGCTGTAGTGTTAGTTCCTATAGCAAACTCTCCGAGCGGTAAAGTTTCATGGTCATATAACACATTTGCCTTGAAAAGCTCTCTATTCTTAGCTTCATCATCAAAGTTAGTGCATGTGTAGTCCTTAACAAATCCGTCCTCAAACCATACCGTAAGATTATTGAACTTAATATCATTAAGATATACACTGCTCACATTAAGCACACCTGTTGTTTTCTTAAGCACAGGCGATGTAAATACTTCTCCAAGCGGAATATTAACGTCCGCAAGACAGTTCTCAAATACAGTCTGCGTCTTATGGTCGGTTATCTTCATAATAGAAACCTTCATGTCTGTGCAGTTTCCGTTAGCTCCTTTAACCTCAACATACTGTGCTGTATCAAGTACATCAATAAGTGCCTGCTGGATAGCTTTATATTTGTTATAATCAAGGGTATTAATCTTAACAGTACCCTCGAATATTTCCTCGAAATTCTCTCCAATCTCCGGTATCGGATAAGCAATTATTGTAAAGCTTCTCTCCTCGCCTTTAATATACTCATTAACAATGCTTCCCGCGTCATTGCTGTATTTCACAGAAAGCTTCTGCTGCTTTGCATCAAGTGTTAAAGCCTCG
>OHFG01001537.1_pt1 | contig 9988 bp, 18 predicted proteins | sample 1567411 | NCBI WGS metagenome assembly OHFG01 (sample SAMEA3879563, study PRJEB24766) | human gut metagenome | biome: human-associated habitat; feature: feces | place: USA | collected 1985/1987
TATTAATTTTAAAATCTAAGATTATGATGCCAGAAACAGAATTTATACTTTATGGTATTTCTAAACAGTCATACAAGTTCAAAGTGTATCCTATTAATATAGAATTACCCTCTGACTTTGGAGGATTATATGTCTATACAAATTATACATCTAATGGCAGAGAACTCATATATGGCGGAAGGTCTGTTAATATTCCAAGTAGACACGAAGACCATAAAAGTTTAAAAGATAAACCTATAGATGAGAAAATTATGAATCTAGCTACATATATAGGCGTTTGGTATACATTAGACCTTAATAATCTTGAAGAACTCGAAACTGACCTGTTAAAAGGCAACAATTTTATAGTGAATACTCAGCACAATCAATAAACTAAATCTATTAATTCTTTAGGTAGAGGAGATTCGTTCCAATTTGCATCTCCTTCTTTTATCAATAGGCGGAATCCATTATCTGATGCGCATACAAATGCTTCATCTCCATTAATGTCTTTAATTGTATGCAATATTACTAGAGGCTTTTGCTCTTTGTTATGTACTACAACGCCAATACATTTATCCTCTTCTTTTGAAACTTTAATCCATTTATTTAGTTCATTTCCCATAATTCATAGATTCTTCAATATTTCTACTGGAATGTAAGTTGCCAATTTCCAATCTGTACTATTTATTTCCGCTTCGTTGAACGTGTATGTATTATCAACTTCACATACACATATCTTTTTTGTATCATTTCTAAATATGGCTATTAACGTTCCATATACATTATTATGTAGTCGTATTTTAAGCCCTTTAGCTCCTGTGTCTTTCATCCATTTATTTAATTCATTTTTCATAATTCATATTAATTTGTATATTTGCATTATTAATTTAAATCTATTAGTTATGAAGATTACACCTAAACGTAGACCCCAATGGACGGAAGAAGAGTTAGATGCTATATTTAATAAAGGCAAACCTAGTTCAATTTTTTCTAAGTCAGAATATAGAGTTGACGATTATGGTAATCTTATAATGAGAAGTAGATACGGAGATGCCAGTAGCTCATTAGGCTGGGAAGTTGACCATATTAAACCTATTAAAGATGGCGGAAGTAACGAATTTAGTAATCTCCGCCCACTAAAAATCTCAAAGAATCGGGGACGTTAAGTGATGTCCCCGTTAATATACTTCCTTATAAATTCTACTTCTTCTATTTTGTGATACCCTTCAATCATATCTTCTATTACCCAAAGATATTCGCTAGGTACATACTCTTTACATTTATTTCTTACTAATCCGTTACAGTGGTCTTTTAATGGACATTGTGAATCCTTTAGAATACATCCATTATATTTTCTTTTTATATCATAATACTTTTCTAATTGTTCATCAGTCATAATTCATTTGTTTATAAATTATCCCACACCTCAATATCTGAGTGTTTATTTATAAGTGCAAACTCTACATACATTAATATTCTAAATTCTTTATTGTCATCAACCGAATCTATATCTTCAATAGTATGTCTAAGGATATTATCTGATACAAGTTCATTGTATAAACACATAATCTTATCGTATTCTTTGTCACTATATAATTCGGCAAAGAGAGATAGCCACCTTTTTTTCTGCTTTAATATTTTGTATCTAGTATCATTCATCTCTAGTTGAATTTAATCCAAATATAATTGGGATAGATGCCTTATAAATGTTTGGATTATTCCAATCAATATTCATTCTTCCATTTTTATCTATAATACTTGGGTCAAATATTACAGATTTAGTTTTAGTAGGCAATCCTGATTCTTTTGTTAATCTATAAACAGGAGCATTTTCGAGTAGTAATCTTCTTGTTGCATCTCCTTTCATTTGTTCGATATTATCAATAATAATTTCTTCATCTATATCAGGAGTCCGTTCTATCTTTCCAGTGCGAATAGCTTCGTTTATCATATTAGTGTTAGAGTGCTCTCCGTAATTTCCATACAATTCTTTATTTTTAAAATGTTTCCATACACTATATGTTTTTGGCGCAGATAGTAAGTATTCCCCAGAAAGGACTCCGTTTAATCCGTCTTGATTAGATAATTGAATGGCAGAATTTAATCCTCTTTCGGCTACCTTATTAATTGTCTTATTAGAAGATTCATTATCCGTATGCCCTATCTGAATATTTTTAGTATTATTATTTATCCGTAGTTCTGTACGTCCTACTCTTGAATAGCCGTTCTTATCCTTTATAAAGTCTAATACATTTTGAACATTGCTAGATGCTTCACTAGGATTTAATACATTAAATCTTCCATTTGGAGCAGAATTAACAATATCCCACTTTCTTTGGTTTATGGATTTTTGCAAATCTTGTAAACTTATTCTAGACAAATCAACCCCAGCTTCTTGCAATTTAATAGCTTGCATTTTTTGAACTCCAGAAAGATTATTCATATTTATTGGGTCGCCTTTAATTCCACCACCTACGTATTTTAAAAATCTGTCAGTTATATCTGATTTGCCTTGAAATTGTGGAGAGACAATTCCCAATTTTCGACTATTAGTAAAATCTCTAATAACTTTACTGCCTACTCGTTTAAATGCCTTTAAAGGTTTCGCTATAAAGTTAGGTAACGCTAATAATCCCAGTCCTAATGCAGCACTTCCATAATTACCAGATGTCGCATCATTATAAATGCCTTTCGCTGATTCTATATCTCCTAATGGTGTAACGGCAGAGAGTATTTCTTTACCTACATTTCCTGCGGCATTTCTTCCTCTATTTACAGCTTCTCCTAAATTCAAGTTATTTCTAGGAGTAACTACTACTTCAGGTAAACCCACATTAGTTTCTCCGTCTTTATTCCAAACTGGAAGATGATGTACTACATCGCCATAGTAGTTAGTACTAGTACTACCTGTATAAGTCTTACCACCTGGCTGATACTTAGCAACTCCACCTTTCTTATATTTCCAGCTAAAGGTACTATCATACATTTGTCTATTCTGATTTCTACGAATCTTTAGACCTCTTGCTTGGTGTTCTCCATGATTCATCTCTTTCTTTGCACCAGCATCATTACCAGCCTTTAAATGTGATTGCAGTCTTTTACTATTCTTGAATTTATTCCAGCCAATATTATAGATTAAATCATTTAACGCTGTCTTTTCTCCTAAATTCAGATTATCGTAATAGGGCATTGTCGCCAGAGAATCGGCTCCCATTTGTAAATGCTGTATTAGATGTTTAGATGCTTCCTCTTCTGTAATACCGTTTCTGTATTTACGTATTAGCTTCGGGTCAGTAAGCCCATATCCTACAGTCCATTTACCGTCTGTCTTATCTCTTTCTGGCTTAGGTCTAAATCCTTCTTTGCTCTTTATGAAGTCTATCAGTCTTACATCATAAGGAGACATTTTTTCAGATGTCTTTTGTCCAAATTCAAGGGCTTTCTTCACTAACAGTTCTTCGGATTTCTGCATTTTACCACCTTCTTCATATTTATTATATACATTTATTAAAGATGTGGCATAGTTCTTTGCTTCTGCATATCTTCTTTTGCCTTTATTAGCTCCAGTCAATTTTGCAGTAAATCTATTAATATCATCGTTCTCGTCAAAGTCATATAGTCTTTTCAAGAACTGTACCTTATCTGCTGCATATTCATCCATAGAGTTATAGGCTCTGAACCTCTGTTTAATTGGATTTCCTTTAGCATCGTGGTCTTTACCTTCTACGTAATTACCTCTCTAAACACTGTAGTTCTCATTCTCCTATAATACAATCAACCACCTTTCTAAACACATCACCAGCCATTAATCCACCACTAACAGGCAATTCCTTCTTATTAATGGAAACAATCATACTGTACTGTGGATTAACGGCAGGGAAGTAACCGCAAAACTCTGCCGCATATTCCGTATTTGATTTATCATCTATGGCATCATCTTCCACAGATATTTGGCAAGTTCCCTGTATACCAGCCACAGACACCTTTTTTGATTGGGCAGCTCTACCCAAACCGTCTATAACATTACGTGCCAATGCCTGTCTTAAACTGTCTATATTGCTCTCACTGGCTATCTGTGGATTGATCGTTTCTATATTCCCTTTATAAAGAGCTGGCTTTATCATCCTGCCATTATTGGCTATCGCATTATAGAAAGCCAGTATTTGAATCGGTGCAATACGTTGATAACAGCCTATTGCGGAATAACCTAAAATATCCCTTTTCCATTGGGCACTATCTGGATTTAAGAACACTGCTTGTTCCAGAGCATCAATACCCTTTATCTGTGAAGGTTCTCCGTAAGACATTTTTTGAAGCTGTCTATAAAACTCTTTAGGCGTTTTTCCGTATGCCTTTTCCACCTCTATAATGGTGCTGATATTGGAGTTTGACATGATACCCTGTGCCACAGTCAGCTTTCCCCAACCGCCACGCTGCCAGTTCGCATCCTTCACAATATTGCCTTTATAAAGCCTTTGCCCTATCTTGGTGTCTAAGGTATCGGTGTATTTCACTTTACCGCTTTCCAATGCAGCCAATAAGGATATACAGTGCATCAATCCCGTTTCTTGGGAACGTGTTAAATCCTCTGCCAGTTGGAAAGTGCTGTCAATAGCCACCATTGCCTTTATCTCGCCTGCCCGTAAAGCGCATCAACCTCTGTCATTTTATCTTTCAGTATTTCCGCCACCTTTGCCTGTAGAACTGTATCAATGGTTGATACCTCTTTCTGTGGCACTGCCTGTTTCCTGCTCTGGCATGATAAAACAGTCGTGGCAACCAACAGCATACAAACCAATCTTATTTTCATATCCTTTATCTTTAATATATTAGTAATCTTATAGTTCTGTTTAACGTATCATTCTTGATTTCCTTGAATGAGATTGTTTTACTTACAGAATCATACAGCAAATCGAACTGGTCGATATTGTCTATCGTTATCATCTTAGTACTGTCCCTGTATTCTTTAGGGAAAAACTCATTGTGATACTTCATCACACCATTTTCAAAACTGCCTATCTGTATGTTTCTTGTCAATCCGTTACCGCTGTATCTTAAACAACTGAACAGAAGGTAATAATCCATACCTTTTATTTCAACAGGCTTTGCATCATAGAAATACTGATATTCACTCCCTAATGGATTATGCCTTATCCTCTCTGATGAATCACGATACTGTATATAGCTTTTATAGGAACGCATAGTTCCGCCCATGCAATCGTCATAGCTGTATATCCTAAAGGCATTATCTGGTGCTTGCAGGATGCTTATCCGCTGCTTTAATTCTGTGAATGTATTCTTATATGTAAGGGTATCATTCAGATATTTTTGCAATGCCGCATCAAACCTGTCAAGGTATAACCCATTTGCAGAATGATATACAAGGCTGTCATACAAGCAACTCAAAACACTGTCTATTCCAGAAAAGGAACTGTAATATTCCACAGTATCCTGCTGTTCCTGTCTTGTACTTTCATACTGTCTATTACCACTACAGGCAGAAAGAAACAACAGAAAAATCGCAAATATGTGAGGATGTACCTTATTCATTTTTTCTTGTAAAAGTAAAGGGTAAAAAGGATATGGGGAAGTTTTTCGAGACGGCTTGTATGAAATGCCGCCAGTATTGTACGAAACGTTGTAAAGCTGTACCTATTTCTTTTTGAAAACAATATAATTCATTGCAGGCAAAGGTTTGTGTTCTCCATGTTCATGTAGCTGCCCTTTGTCCCTGTAAGACATATAGGCATCCCCGCCTACCAGATACAGGGCATCTGTAATACCTATATCCGCAAGTGCTTCTGAAAAGTCATACAATGATTCACGATTGATACTTTCAATGATGTATAAATCATCATCCTGCTTGGCTAAAACCCTGCGTATGGCTTTACCTTTCAGCCTGTTTTCCTGCTGTTCTCCATTTACAACTAGCGCATATTGCCTAAAGAAATATCCTTTGTTACTTATACAGTAGTCTTTCACATCATCACTCATGGAATTTCCCAGTGATATATTACCGTTGATAATAGCGCAATATCCTGTTTTCTTCTTTCCTGTAGCCAGTTGCTTCCCTTGCAGGATGAAGTCTCCAACTATGCCTTTATTGTCCTTTCTAATATCCGCTGCCTGTGCGACAAGAAGTACTGCCGTATCTTTCCTGCTTGGCAATTCCATAGACAACTCCGCTTGCAGGTTTACCAATGAATAAATTCTTAAAGGGACATCGTTTATTGAATCCTCGTTGATTTCTATCATACTAATTTCGGAAGGGAAACGGCTTTCCTGCATTGTTTCCTCTTTCAATCTGGCTATATCCGTTTCACCTTTATTTACTACAGCTTTGGATATAAACAGATACATCACCGCTATAGTAGTGATAATAGTACATACAGCTAGTAGTATTACCCACTTCCTGCATACCTTCTTAGGCTTAGTACCCAGTACTTGTATTTCATCTTCTTCGTTCCGTTTCATCATCATTTAGTAATTTCGGTTTCCAACAACAATTTCAGTTGCCTTAATGCTTCTTTGGATGCGGAAAGCGTAAAGGCTTGGTTGAGTACCATATCTGACAACACAAGCAACTGCTTGCCCATGTTTATTTTATATATATACTCTTTATTGATAATAAGGCTTTTGCCTATACGTATGAATGTACAGGCATCCTCTTTCAGTTGCGTCTCAATGATTTTCTGGAAGTGTGAAAGGTTGAAGGTGAACAGGTGTTCTGTCTTGTCATGCAAGACCATAGTAGAATAATTCCCGTCAGAAGAGATATAAACGATACGTTGGGGAAGTACCCTAACCAGTTCGTTTGTAGATGATATGATTATCTGTCTCTTCATCAGGGAATTATTTCGTGGATTAAAATATCGTTGGAGAATAAGAGGGTAAACTATATTCTTCAATATATTTTTTGAAACATTAAATCAATCCAATCATTGTCATTTGACATTCTTAGTGTAAGTTCACTTTCTGTTAATTTAATTATTTCAAATTCGGAAACTCCGCTAGTATCAGTCATATATAGAGTATTATTTTCAATTCTCCAACCGTCTTGGGCATTTATACCTTCTAGAGAAGAAGAGATATAAGTGTTATCTTTATTAAATTCTACAATAAGCCCTTTGTCAAGTGCTTTTTTCATACGTTGCGGACTTGAAGTTTTAACTAATTCCCATTTACCAATAAGTAAATTTGTTTTTTCTGTACAGGCAACTCCAATAAATAGGACTGACAAAAACATTAATAATTTAGTTCTCATTTTTTTGTAGTTTATTAATTATATAACCTTATTTTAGGAAATTTTGACGTGGAGAATTTGAAAAAATAAATTGTTCCTGCCCACTGTTAGTTTGGAGTGTTGCAACATCATAAGCATATATTGTAAATCTCCAAACTCGTAAATCATCAGAATTAATAAGGGTGCATAGATAAATAATCGTGTTATCTTTCGTATTTCTCCCTATTTTAAATACTTTATATTCATCTATAGGATCATCATCTGTAGCTTGTTCCTTGAGATAATATCTGATAAATATTTTACTATTATCATCAGTAATTCCAATTAAAACCCCGTTAGAATAAATTGTTTGTAAATCACCTTCTTTATTAATTTGTTTGTGACAATAATTGTACAACTTCACACTCATTGGAGTTTGTGCATATAAGCCACTCCCTAATAGAAATAATAAAGTAATAATGATGAGATTTTTCATATCCAATAATAACGAAAATTATGTATTAATACAGGTTGCAAATATATGTATCAGTTATAAAGCTATATAATAGTTCTATAACCATTGTACAAAATGCTATTTTAGCAATATGAAATAGGCTTATTTTGTGATTTCTTATACTTTTGATTGACTAATTTGTTATCAAAGTTTTAAACTAATTATTGTAAAATACCAATAAATAGCCTAATGTGTCGCTTTTTATAACCATAGGCTACATTAGAGTAGGTGAAGTGGAAGTTTCTCATAGTCCAATACCGTTTTTGCAACCTGTTCCCTGCGATTGCCGTTACAAAATAAAAAAGGTGTGAGAACTATTCGCATATCTGTTCCCAAGTGTCGCCAAACACTCACACTACAAATACACAACAGTTGCCCACACCAAACGATATACAGACTATCAGTAAGATAGGTATATAACATTGATGCGGGCGTTGTGCATATCCTCGTAGTGTTCAAATTTTGGCGAAATTTAGGGAACAAGGATAATGCAAAACGCCTTTCGTTAATAAATATGTCATTCCATTACTGGAACGGCACAAATATACGAAAAGCGTTTGTATTGGCAAATTGTGTATTTCTTAAATGTAACTTCTTTCTTTCAGATATTCTACTGACATCCAATAGCAATCCTTTAATCGGAAGTTATATTTGCTCTCTATCGTACTAAGAAACATTTCAAAATCTTCATAACTTTCTGATTTCTGCATTTCCTCATCACTCAATCTGATTTTAATAATCTCCCCGCTGCTGTAATCAAGGAGAATGACATAATTTGTTTCCATTATCTTATAAACTGATTTTTAACCCTTTGAACAGTCGAAACACCTATACCCTGTAATTTGGCAATATTCCTCACTGAATAGCCTTTCTTTAATAAAGCTATCGTTTCCCTGTATTCTTCCCTTTTCCTTTCCTCTGTCTTAATACTTCCAACCTTGCGACCTAATTTCCCACCTTTGGCAATGTAATTTGCCCTACCACTATTCAAACGGTATTGTATGTTTGCCCGTTCTATGTTAGCCATTTCAGCAAGCACAGTAACCATAATCGAAGCAATCGGGTTTACCTCTCCGTTTGGCTGCAATGTGTATAACCCCAAGTTCTGTATGTAAACGGATACCTTTGCATCATGCAATATCTCCAAAGAGCGGAGCACCTGTAACGTACTTCTCCCCAGTCTTGAAAGTTCAGATAACAACAGGTAGTTAATACCCTCTTTCGTGCAGTATTCCAAACACTCCGCAAGCACCTGCCTTTCCTCAATCTTCTTTGCCCCGCTTATGTGCTCTTGGAATACCTGTACTATCTCTATATCCTGCAATACGGCATATCTCTTTAAATCCTCTATCTGCCTTGTTGTATCCTGTCTGTCATTTGCAGACGAGACACGTGCGTATATTACTGCTCTTTTCTCTTTTGTTTTCATATTATTCTTTGAATTGGTTGATAACAGAAAGAAGCGTGTTCAAACCACCTTTTCAGATTTATTTGAACACAACTTCCTTTTGATTACATTTCTATGCGTTACGCTCCTTGTTCCTGCGTATTCCGCTATAATACCTATGCTGTCTCCTCATTTCTTTTTCCGCTGCACGTTCGCTTTTCTCAATACTCCAATGTCTTATAGGTAAATAGAACAGTACAAACAATATGATAGGCACACAGCCTGTAAAAAGTGAGACAATTAACCAAAACAGCCAGACAAACATTTTCTTATACATATACCTAATAAAGTCTGTTTACATTTATAAATAAGTCCGTTCATGTAAATTTTCTGCCACCATCCAATAACACGTTTTTAATTGGAAATGATAGCTGTTTTCCAAACTTGCAACGTAATCTTCAAAGTTTACAAAAGTTCTTGCTTTAGCTTTTTGTTCTCTATTCAGCTTGATAGTAATAACCTCACTACAAGCATAATTCAGTATTACCAAATAGTTCTTTCTCATAACTCACTTTCTTATTAAATTCAAAAGGAAACAAACAAATTGCGGCTATTTTCAATCAATAAACCACCTGTAACGTTCCTCACCATGCAAGGCGGCATTTATCCCCGTTGCAAGTTCCGTAGCGTTATAAGCCCTATCCAAAAAGCTGTCTATATAACTGCTTTTGTTGCTTCCTGTCAACAGATTATAGAATTTCCACATAGACAATTCACCGCCAAAACCGCCAAAATCATTATCACTGATATATGCCTTAGCCACTGCATTAACCTGTGTATCTGTAAGTAGCATACGTGGCAACCGCTTTTGATAGCCTTGTGG
>OHFG01001541.1_pt1 | contig 9976 bp, 8 predicted proteins | sample 1567411 | NCBI WGS metagenome assembly OHFG01 (sample SAMEA3879563, study PRJEB24766) | human gut metagenome | biome: human-associated habitat; feature: feces | place: USA | collected 1985/1987
CTCCCCCGCTGCGCGCGCAGCCCAGAATGCCGCCACCGCCTCCGGGTGCGTGACCGGGTCGGCTGCGTCCACGTGCACGGCCGTCAGCCCCGCCGCGTCAAGCTCCGCCACGGCCTGCGCGATCTGCGCATCCGTAAGGTTGACACCCGCGCTCGCGCCGTCACCGACTGCCTGCACAATGGGCTGATACCGCTGCGCCGCCGCGACGGCGGGATCGGTCTCTTTTCCGCAGCCCGTCAGCAGCGCCGCGCACAGCAGACACAATAAAATACGTTTCATGCGCACACCTCCCGTCATGTCTTAAAAACAGTGTACACGAAACAGTTCAGCATTGCAAATTTCGCCGCATCTGATATACTGGCGGCAGATATATGCCGTATGAAGCCACCGGGAGAGCGCTGCGGCCGCCGAAGGAGTCACACTCTCAGGCAAAAGGACCGGCGGCGGACGGAGCTCTGGAGAGACGATTTTGCACCGAAGAAGCAAGGCCGCACGGCCAATCTTTCAGGTAAAAGGACAGAGTGCACACCTGCTTGCCGGCAGGGGTGTACTCTTTTTTTGGAGGTCATGGCCATGCAAACGTTCCTCTTTCTGCTCGAGCTGGCCGGAACGGTCGCGTTCGCCGTCAGCGGCGCGGTGCTCGGCATTGAAAAGCACATGGACATTTTCGGCGTGGGGCTGCTGGGCATCACGACGGCCGTCGGCGGCGGCATCCTGCGCGATCTCGTCGTGGGGCTGACCCCGCCGCGCGCGTTTCAGGACCCGATGTACCTGCTCGTGGCGCTCGGCGTGTCGGTCGTGCTGTTTTTCCCGTTCGTGCGCCGGCTCATCGGGCGCAGCAAGCGCGTGTTCGACGCGCTCATGCTGCTCATGGACGCGACCGGCCTCGGCATCTTCACGATCACGGGCATCAACACCGCCATCACCCTCGCCGACTGCACCGACCCGCTGCTGCTGGTCTTTGTCGGTCTGCTGACCGGCACGGGCGGCGGCGTGCTGCGCGACGTGCTCGCCGGGGATATGCCCTACATCCTGCGCAAGCACATCTACGCCAGCGCCTCCATCGTGGGCGGCATCCTCTACCTGCTCCTGCGGCAGGTATGGCACGGACCGGGCGCGATCCTGACCGGCGTGCTCGTCGTGGTCGGCATCCGCTGCGCCGCGGCACACTTTGAGTGGAATCTGCCGCGCGCAAAAACCGTGTGGAAAAGCGGCGAATGATGTGATACACTAAGCAGAGAATTTTACGAAACCGGAGGTCTTTCCCATGTCCAACACGACCGTATGCCCGCTTGCAAAAAAGTGCGGCGGCTGCCAGCTGCAAAACCTCTCCTACCCCGAGCAGCTGCACCTCAAACAGGCGACGGCCATCCGGCTGCTCGGCCGCTTCGGTCATGTTGAGGAGATCCTCGGCATGGACGACCCCTATCACTACCGCAACAAGGTGCAGGCCGCCTTCGGTGTCAACCGGCAGGGGCAGATCATCTCGGGCGTGTACCAGTCGGCCTCACACCGCATCGTCCCGGTCAGCGACTGCCTGATCGAGGATAAGGTCGCCGACCAGATCATCGTCACGATCCGCAAGCTGCTCAAGAGCTTCAAGATCCGCCCCTACGATGAGGACACCGGCCGCGGCACGCTGCGGCACGTGCTCGTGCGGCGCGGCCGGCGCAGCGGGGAGATCCTCGTCGTGCTCGTGACCGCGCACGGTATGCTGCCCGGCAAGCGCAACTTCGTGCGCGCGCTGCTGCAGCAGCATCCGGACATCACGACCGTGGTGCAGAACATCAACGCCGGGCAGACGAGTCTCGTGCTCGGGCCGCACAGCGAGGTGCTCTACGGACCGGGATATATCCGCGAGCAGCTCGGTGATTTCACGTTCCGCATCTCGCCGCGCGCGTTTTATCAGATCAACCCCGTCCAGACGGAGGTGCTCTACCGCACGGCGCTCGAATACGCAGGGCTGACCGGCACGGAGACCGTCGTGGACGCTTACTGCGGCACCGGCACGATCGGCATTTTCGCCAGCCGGGATGCCGCGCGTGTGATCGGCGTGGAGAATAACCGTGACGCCGTGCGCGATGCGATCAGCAACGCCAAGGCCAACCGCGCGGACAATGTCCGCTTCTACACCGCCGATGCGAGCGACTTCCTGCAGGGCATGGCCAAGGCCGGCGAGCACGCCGACGTCATCATCCTCGATCCCCCGCGCGCCGGCAGCGACGAGCGCTTTCTTTCCGCCGTCACGACCGTAGCGCCGGAGCGGGTGGTATACGTGTCGTGCAACCCGGAGACGCTCGCGCGCGACCTTGGCTATCTCACCCGGCACGGCTACCGCGTCGAGCGGATGCAGCCGGTCGATATGTTCCCGCATACGGAGCATGTGGAGTCGGTCTGTTTGCTGTCAAGAAAAGATAAGTAATGGCTGAAAAGTGGCGAATTTCCGGGTTTTTTTGTAAGGTTAGTATCATCAGAGAAGCCATGCGGAAAGCTCGGTTTTCTTGTATTGAAACATATCTACTTTTTAGTCTGACTTGAGAAAAAGTGGATGGTCGGAAAATAGCGGTAGGGTTTAGGCTGTGGAATAGATGTCATAGGTTGTGGCACTGGAATTATTATCAGAGCCGACCGCAGTTTAAGCCACTCGATATTAAGAGGCAGACTTGGTAGTGGAATAGATGTTTAATACGGAAAACAAAAAGATCTGAATGGATTATGAAGTGCTCCATAATTTTTTATCTGTTTTTTTGAAAAAACCATTGCCTTGTCCTTGGGACAATGTTGTATAATAAATTCAACAGGAGGTGATGGTATTGGGGTATAAGGTTAAATGGGTTGAAGATAACTTGGGTGTTACAAGAAAGGCACTTCGCGTATTTGAGAAAGCTGGTCTTATGCCTGAAAATAAGGGTGGTCGATATCGAGATTATGACGATGATGATATAGACCGCATTTGGACGATACGAGTTTTACAGGGTATAGGGTATTCAATTAAAGAAATTTGCGATATGGTCGCTGATGATGGGTTTGATTTCGATACTTCTATATCCCAGAAGGTCGAACAGTTAGAAGAAAAAAAGGTAGAGCTGGAACGCCATTTAGGATATGCGAAGACTATTAAGCTAACTGGGCGCTTTCCATCACGACCTAAAAAAATGGGTGAGGTAAAGTTTGAGGATTTTCAAAATAACGCCATTAGGAGATGGAACATTTCAGGTGATCCACAAGGTGAATCATATGCACAATTGGCTGAAACGATGTTATCCAAATCTAATGAAGAATGGAATAATAGTGATATGGGACGTATGCTAGCTGCATTGGAGATGATGAAAAACACAGACTTAGATTTGTTGCTTGCAGAATATGTATTACCCAAAGTGATTTGTAAGCGTAAGGCCCTAGGAGCTGATCATCCAGAGATTCAATTAATGGTTAAGCTCATATATGAAAATCAAAATATATTGGGCCAGGCTTATGGTATGGAAGGAGAAATGACCATAAAACAGTTTTCTCGATTTTATTCATCGAGCTATTTGGCAGGTGATGTTGCAAAGTTAAAAGCCGGTGAATATAGTGAGGAAGATTGTGAATTTATAGCTGAAGCGCTTTCTATATTTGGTGGTTATAAAAATCACGATGAATTAGTTGAGGAAGAGATGCGATATGGTAGACGAGATGGAGGAGGCGAAGAGAATGAGTAATCTAGGTGCATATCAATGGTTGACTACTGCGGCAAAGAAAGTCGGAGGCCCTAAAAAACTTGTTTTGATAATTGCCGGAACCGGCGCAGCTGTTTATAAAGGTAGCGAGACTGTAGTTAAAAAGACTGTTAAGGAAATTAAAAAGAAAATCAGAATACATCAGTTAACGGAAATGGCAGATACAAAGGTATATTCTGTAACCGCAGAGGGTATCAGCAATGAGGGTTTAGAGTTTAAAATTGGAGACCAATTTAGAGTGCTTGAAACAGATAAAGATGCTGTTTTGATAGAGAAACTTGACGACGATGATAATCCCTACTTTGTGTCCGAGGAATTGTTGACGAATATTTCAAATTACAAGTGTTAGGCGGGAAAATACTATGGGACGGCTTTTCGTATGTTACAAGTAGTTGGCTGGAAACAGCATCAGAGGATGAGCTTCGTGAAACAGCAAGTGAAATGGAATCATTGCTAGACGAACTGGATTATGATTCGGATGAGCATACTCAAATTTACGGTATACATATTGATGTGGTTAATGCGATTTCCAGTAGATTTCCACTCGATTTGCCTCATCGAGAGCACGGATGGTATTTGTCAAATGACGATTAATTTTGATTTTTGATTATTGATGTTAATGTGAAAGGAGGCGGAATTATGCAGCAGTGTCCATTTTGTGATAAAGTCTATGATGAATCTGAATACAGCCATTGTCCATATTGTTCAGGCGAATTAGAGGATGACGATGATGAAGTCCGTCCATGCCCTGAATGTGGTGGTTGCCTACATTGGGATGGAGAAGTTTGGGAATGCTCAAACTGTGACTACTCAGAGGAAGACTAAAAAGAAAAAAGGCTTCTCATCACCGGATTAGTTCCAGTGGCGAGGAGCCTTTGCGCGTTTATAGACTTATGCATCCACATCGATACTAACACCGGATTTCAGTTCGACGGTGATGTGATCTTCCCAGATAGTGATCTGTTTGATGGACAAGCAGCTGGAAATGTGATACACTCGGTGCTAACGCGCAAAAGCGCGTGCAAATGGTAATGAAACATAACAGGAGGAAGAAATCATGTCTAAGATCGTCAACGAGGCGAGAATCAAGAACAAGCTCATCGTCAGGATCCGCGAGCTGCTGGAGCACCGCGCATTCTGGCTGTATCTGCTGGTGGATGAGGCCGAAAAGCGCGGTCTGGATCCGGAGGAGTTTGCCTCGGCGGCTATCACGAGATGCGGCATTTCGCAGGGCACCGACCTGCAGAAAAAGAGCGGCACCAAGAGCCTCAAGGGTCTGAGAAAGACGCTGTTCACCCGCGCGGCCAGATGGGTGTTCGAGATGGATCTCGTCGAGAATACGGACGACACGCTCTATCTCGATTTCCACTACTGCCCGCTGGTCAAGGCCTGGCAGAAGGCCGGCTGCAGCGACGAGGAGATTGCCAGACTGTGCGACATCGCCATGTGCGGCGACCACGGCATCGGCAGCTGCTTTGACGCACGCCTTGAGCTGCCCAAGGCCATTGCGAAGGGCGATGACATCTGCGCGCTGAGATACATCAAGTCGAACAAGTAAATTTCGAGGTGACATGAAAAAAATAGATACGTCGCTGATCGTAAGACTGTGCCTGCCGCAGTTTGCCGTGGGTCTGTTTACGACCATGCTCAACAACTATCTCATCTATTTTTATCAGCCGTCCAAAGAATCGGGAATCCCCAATCTCATCCCGCAAGGGAGGATCGTGTTGGGGATTCTCACGATTATCGGGCTGATCAAGGCCATCGGTCACATCATTGACGCCATCACCGACCCGCTCATCGCATCCTGCTCCGACAAGAGCAAGCACCCCGATGGCCGGCGCATCCCGCTGATGAAAAAAGCCGCCATCCCGTTCGGTCTGTGTGCGCTGCTCATGTTCTTCGTCCCGCTCGGCAAGGTCAGCGGGCTCAACGCCGTGTGGATCGCGGCGTTCATGTGGGGGTACTACTTTTTCTTCACGCTCTACATGATCCCGCACAACGCGCTCATCCCCGAGCTGATCCGGGACGGACCGCTGAGAGTCAACGCCTACACGGTCAGCTCGTTCTTCTTCGTGACGGGCAGCGCACTCGGCTATGTGAGCCCGCTGATCGTGAGCCTGTTCAAGGGCGCGGGACTGGCGACACTGTGGGCGTGGCGCACGACCTTCGGCATCTACACGCTCATCGGCATCATCCTGCTGATGATCCCGGCCTGTACCATCCGGGAAAAGGACTACGTGCACTCCGTGCTCCCGAACGTATCGCTGGGCGTGTCGCTCAGGCACGCGTTTTCCAATCCGCACTTTCGCCTCGTGACGCTCGGGCAGCTGCTTGAAAACACGGGCATGGCGTTTTTCCAGGCGTGCATCATGTACTACGTCACCTCGCTCATGGGTCTGCCGGAGACGTACTCCGTGCTGATCCTGGCGATCTCCATCGCGGGCTCGCTGCTGATGTATCCGCTGATCAACAGATTCGCCAAGCGCAAGGGCAAGAAGCTGCCCATCATCCTCGGCTGTGCGGTATTTTCCGCCGCAGAGATCGTCATCTGCTTCAGTGACGTCCTGCCGGGCAACCGGCGCTGTTCGTCTCCTTCCCGTTTGCCGTGCTCAACGTGCTGCCGGGGGCGATGATGGCTGACATCATCCAGTACGACACCGTGACCACCGGCATCAATCAGGAGGGCATCTTCGGCGCGGCCAGAAGCTTCATCGTCAAAATGGGCAACTCCCTCGCCATCATGATCGTCCCCTCACTGGTCGTGACCGGCGCGGCTGCCGGTGAAAACGTCGGTGTGCCCGGTCTGAAGCTCACGGCGGTGGCAGGGAGCCTGTTTTGCCTGCTGGCCGTGTTCGTTTTCCTGCGCTACAGGGAAAAGGATGTGCTTGCCGCGATCGCGGCGGGCGAGAAAAAATGAATCGTTAGGACAGACAACATGACTACTATGAACGAACGAGACCTGTATTACGGCCAGCGCCTTGCCGAGATGATCCGCTGCAAGACGGTGTCCCACAAGGAAGGCTTTGAGCCCGAAGAATTTCTGAAGCTGCGCCGCGTAATCGGGACGCTCTTCCCGCTCGTGACCGAAAAGGCGGAGCGCACGATCCTCGGCGAGGACGCCTACCTGTATAAGCTCCCGGGAAAAGACCCGAGCCGGAACGTGCTGCTCATGTCGCACCACGACGTCGTGGAAGCGACCGGCAGCTGGCAGGAAGCGCCCTTTGCCGGCGTCATCCGCGGCGGAAAGCTCTGGGGACGCGGCACGGTCGACACCAAGACGCCGCTGTTTGCGGAGTTTTCCGCGCTCGAGGAGCTGCTGCTCGAGGGCTTCGAATTCCCGGTGAACGTCTACCTGTTCTCCTCCCACAACGAGGAGTACAGCGGTGACGGTGCGCTGCTCGCGCACGACTATTTCATCGAGCACAGCATCCGCTTTGACTGGATCAGCGACGAGGGCGGCGCGGTCATTGCCCCGCCGATGCCGGGCATCGACGGCGCGCACAAGACGCCGGTCATGCGCATGGCCGCCTTCATGACGGAAGTCGACGAGAAAAAGCCCTTCATCCGCCGGCTGCACCCCGAGGTGCGCGGGATGTTTGAGGCGCTCGCGCCGCACATGGCCTTCCCCATGCGGACCGTGTTTTCAAACCTCGGGCTCTTTTCCGGCCTGCTCATCCGCCTCATGCCGAAGCTCAACGCCGCGGCGGGTGAAATGCTCGGCACGGGCTGCACGTTCAAGAACATCTCGACCGACGACGACGGCACCTGCCGGGCGCAGGCATTTCTGCGCTGCATCAACGACGCGGACTTCGAAAAAGATCTCGACACCCTGCGCGAAATGGCCGGCCGCCACGGCGTGCGGATTGTCCTGCGTGACGAGGACAACGAATACTACAAGCCCACGTCCCTTGACAGCCGCGGCTATCGGTACGTGAAGAAAACGGCGCAGGCGGTCTTTCCCTATGCCGCCGTCGCCCCGTTCATCCTGCCGGCAGGCACGGACGCGAGACGCTTCACAGACCTCTCCGACGCCGTGATCCGCTTCGCGCCCATCGACATCGACGACCAGCAGTACGCATCCGTGCACGGGGAAAACGAGAACATCAGCATCGACAAGCTCCCCATCGCGGTCGATTTCTACAAACAGCTGCTGCGAAACTACGCATAACGCGCAGCGCGCGGCAGTGTCCCGGAATATATGACCCCATAAAAAGAGCATCCGCAGTGCCTACCGGGCATTGCGGATGCTTTTTCACGCTTCGGGGCACGCGCACGCGCCGTCCGCCTGCGCACAGGCGCGCAGCTCCTGAAAGATGGTCGTGTAGTCGGCGCGGAAGTTGCTGTTTTTCGGGAAGAGAAACATGATGTCGTGCCGGAGCTGAAAATCGCTCAGCTCGATCACACCGAGCGTGCCCGCCGCCTCCTCCGGACGGATGGCCGCACGGTAGAGAAACGACACGCCGTAGCCGCTTTTGAGCAGGGTCTTGATCGCGCCGATGTTGCCGATCTCGACCGTGCGGGCAAAGTCCGCCGCCGCAAGGCCGCGCTCTTTGAGGTAGTATTCGAGGATCACGCGCGTGCCCGACCCCTCCTCGCGCAGCAGCAGCGGCTCATCCAGCATCTGCGTGAGCTGCCGCCCCCGGTAACGCACGGCCTTGTCCGGCGCTGCGGCGGCGACATATTCCTCCGTGCCGAAGACGAAAAAGTCATACTCCGCCTTCGGAAAATCCCCCTCGACCACGGCGAAATCCAGCTCGCCGGAATCGAGCTTGCTCAGCAGCACCTTTGTATCCGCCACCTGCATCCGGATGCGGCTGTCCGGGTGCAGGTGCAAAAACCGGCCGAGCGCCTCGTTGAGCATGAACTCCGCGACCGAGAGCGTTGCGCCGAAGGAATAATCGCGCGTGCCGGTGGCCGCCTGCTGCATCCGCTTTTGCAGGTGCTGCTCGTCGTGCTTCATCGTCAGCAGCGTCCGCCGCAGGATCTCCCCCGCCTCGGTCAGCTGCAGACGCTTGCCGTTGTGCCGGAACAGCGCCGCGCCATATGCCTGCTCCAGATAGCGTATGTGATGCGAGACCGCAGGCTGCGTGATGCTCAGCTCCCGCGCCGCTTTCGTGAAATTCATGTGCCGGCACACGGCCAGAAAGGTCTCCACGCGAAAATCCAGCATATGCGCCCCTCTTTCCCGGTGGTTTTCCGCAATCATAACACAAAATTATCGTTAGATAAAGATAAATCATTTTTCTTTATTGTTTTGCTGTGCTATGATGCTCTGTACAAACCATTGAGAGAGAAGGGACTCCCCCACCATGAACTTTCTTCAGAAAAACTGGAAAGGCATCCTTGTGTGCCTCGTCATGGCCGTGCCCTGCTGGCTGCTCGGGCAGAAATTTCCGATCGTCGGCGGCCCGGTGTTCGGCATTCTCGCCGGTATGATCGTCACGCTGCTCTGGCGCGACAAGACGGCGGCGCAGCCCGGCATCTCGTTCGTGTCGAAAAAAGTGCTGCAGTACGCCGTCATTCTGCTCGGCTTCGGCATGAACCTGTCCGTCATCTGGCAGACCGGCAAGCAGTCGCTGCCGATCATCGTCGTGACGATCACGACGTCGCTCGTCGTGTCGTGGCTGCTGCACAAGCTGATGCACATCCCCGGCAAGATCTCAACGCTCGTGGGTGTCGGCTCGTCGATCTGCGGCGGATCTGCCGTCGCCGCGACCGCCTCCGTCATTGATGCCGACGACGAGGAGGTCGCGCAGGCGATCTCGGTCATTTTCTTCTTCAATATGCTCGCCGCCATCTTCTTCCCCGCGCTCGGCGCGCTGCTCGGCTTTTCGACCACGAACGGCGAGGCGTTCGGCATCTTCGCCGGCACGGCCATCAACGACACGTCGTCCGTCACGGCAGCGGCCTCCACGTGGGACTCGCTCTATGGGCTCGGCAGTCAGACGCTCGACAAGGCCGTGACCGTCAAGCTCACGCGCACGCTGGCCATCATCCCGATCACGCTCGTGCTCGCCTTCGTGCGCACGAAGCGCGCCAAGACCGACGGCACGAAGGTGGATCTCAAGAAGATCTTCCCGATGTTCATCCTCTATTTCCTGCTCGCGTCCGTGATCACGACCGTGTGCGTGAGCGTGGGCGTGTCGGCGAGCGTGTTCGCCCCGCTCAAGACGCTCAGCAAGTTCCTGATCGTGATGGCCATGTGCGCCGTCGGACTGAACACGAACATCGTCAAGCTCGTCAAGACCGGCGGC